>ERZ773197.161-NODE-161-length-56593-cov-13.982490_pt1 | contig 56593 bp, 57 predicted proteins | sample MGYA00580999_ERZ773197 | MGnify/ENA primary metagenome ERZ773197 (study PRJEB29015, sample SAMEA2738166) | human oral metagenome | biome: human oral; feature: human-associated habitat; material: saliva | place: China | collected 2185 ...
CGGATGATGGATTAGAGATCATGACAAACGTCTTCCCTCCGATCCTGCGCAGGCTGATCCGCTGGGCATTTGCTCACAAACAAGAAAAGCTGGTGAATCATCTGGTCCGATTTGCCATGAATAGAAGTGTTCTGGCAGACTGGGCACTCTCACAGGGGCAATATATTTCCCATACGAAAAGCCCGTACTGCTTTTATCAGGAAGTACAAAAACATACCCTGCGAGGTGTTTCCGACAGAATCACACAGGACTGCCTGCTTCTTGCCGGAGAGAAAGATCACTATATTCCCATGGACCAATTTGAACGACTTCAGAGCAGTTTGCCAAATGCAAGGTCGGTAAAAAAACGTGTCTTCACACAGGCGGAAGGCGGCGAACAGCATTGTCAGATCGGGAATCATCAGTTGGCTCTGAATGAGATCACACAATGGCTGGAGGGTCTGGAATGATCTTCTTCCACCCTTCATGGTACTCTGTGTTAATTTAATTACAACTTTCCCAACGGTTGGACTATAGGAAGGCCTATACTTTCGCTTCTGTAGTTGCCGCCGTTATTACTTTGGTTTACCTGTCCGCTCGTAAAGCCCTGAAAACTAGCTTTTCTGAGCATCCGTATCTTGAAAATCTGTCGACATTTTCCGCTCCGTTTCCTTGATATATAGTCTAATTAGATGTATAATAAGGCTATACAAAAGGAGGCCCGAAAGTGCCAATTCCGAAAGAAATCCTCGCAGTAGAACGCCCTAAGAACACAGTCGTTATCGCATATGGCAAGAACAAGGACCGGTTTGCAGTCCGTCAGCGGGTCGGCTGTAGGAACATCGATGGAAGACATCTTCCTGTCAATGGCCCGACCATCGGCCACATCATCGACGGCCGGTATGTTCCGATCATAAAGGAGACCACCGCTCCCATCAGCCAGGCCGGAATCGACATGAAAGACTGGGCGGACATCATTCTCTGTGACAATGTTTTCCGCAGAATGTTGCCTGAACTCCAGAAAGTTTACTGCCAGGCTGACGCCCGGAAGCTCTACTGTATTGCCATCCTTCGGGTCTGTGACCTCGGGATCAAGGACAACGAGCTGAAGGCTGCATATGACGACTGTTTTCTATCGGAACTGTATCCCGATGTAGCACTTTCAAAGAACACAGTGTCTGCTTTCCTCCAAAATCTCGGCAAGGCTGTTTCAAAGATCGTGCAGTTCATGCGGAATCGTACAGCTGCTGTTTCAATGGATCATCACCTCCTGGTCGATGGGACTCTGAAATCGGATGAATCGAGTGTCAATTCCCTCTCCGACTTCTCCTGGAAGGCGAAAATCAAAGGACGCAGAGATATTTCCGTTCTGTTTGCCTTCGACCTGGAAGAGATGGAACTGGTCTGCTCCAAGTGCTTCCCGGGAAACATGCTGGATGCCACTTCTTATGAATCCTTCATTACTGAGAACCGGATCACAAAGGGCATCATTGTTACTGACAAGGGTTTTCCCGAATCAGCCGCTCACGAGCAGTTCGTGGAGCATCCGGATCTGCATTACCTCAATCCGATCAAACGGAACTCCAAGTTCATTGAACGGTATCACATGCTTGACTTTACCGGAATCCTGCCCGGCGATGAAAGCATCACCTACCGGAAAGAGAAGTGCGAGGGCCTTGATAAATGGCTCTACTCCTTCCGGGACAGCAGCAAAGCTGCCGCAGAAGAACAGGACTGGCTCCGCAGGGCAAAGAAGAACGGGACCTATGACCTGGACGTTCTGAAGAAGAAGCAGAGGACCTTCGGAACCATCGTGCTGGAGTGTGCTCTGGATATCCCGCCGGAAGTCGCTTATAAGGCTTACAGCAAGCGGTGGGAGATTGAGATCGTCATGTGGTTCTATAAATCCGCCTGCGATTTCGATGAGACCAGGGTCCATGATGACTACTCCGTCATTGGCAGCGAGTTCTGCGATTTCCTTGCTGCCATCCTGACCTTCCGCCTGCTGAAGACCTTCGGCCAGGCGGGACTGCTGGAACGCTACACTTATAAAAAACTGCTTTCTATCCTAGTTCGGGCCAAGAAAGCCCGACTGGATCAGGGGGACTGGCAGTTGATACGGATCAACCCTTCCTATACGGTGATCCTTCAGACACTGGGACTACTTCCCAAGCCGGAAGAACCGCCCAAGAAGAAGCGTGGCCGCCCGAAAGGAAGTAAGAATCAGCCCAAGTCTCCGAAAGAGAAATCGGAACAGCCGGTCGTAAAGCGGAGACCCGACAGGCCCAAGGGAAGTAAAAACAGGCCCAAGGCTACAGGGCAATCATAGTCGACTACATGACCCCTTGGGGATGTATAGTCTCATTGATTGGGAAAGTTGTATTCAACTGTCACAAGGAGTAAAACACATGAATATTTTTAATATTATCGGTCCTGTGATGATAGGGCCTTCCAGCTCGCACACGGCGGGCGCGTGCCGTATCGGGCGTGTTGTCAATAAACTCGCCGGTGATGCCCGCATTGTCCGCGTGCGCATTCAGCTCTCCGGTTCTTTCGCGCGCACCTATCAGGGACACGGCACGGACCGCGCGATTCTCGCCGGCATTCTCGGCTACTACAGCTGGTCGGAGGAGCTCCGCGACTCGATGCGCATTGCCGCAGAGCGCGGTCTCTCTTATGAATTTGTGCCGGAGGATATTCCGGGTACGCATCCGAACACGGCACGCGTCTACTACGAGTGTGACAACGGCAAGCAGGGCATGGTCGAGGGCGCGAGTATAGGCGGCGGCAACATTCAGATTACCAACATCGACGGCATGGAGGTGAACTTCACCGGCGATAACAACACCCTCTTAATTCTGCACCTTGATCGCCCGGGCGTAATTGCGGCGGTCACCCATTTAATGTACGAGAAGTACGGCGACCTGAATATCGGCAACTTCCGTCTGAGCCGGAAGGAAAAGGGCGGTGAGGCACTTATGATGCTGGAACTCGACCAGATGCCGCCGGAGAGCGTGATTGAGGATCTCAATCACATTAAAAATGTGGAGCGCGCCATTCTGATTCGCGCGCTTGGCTGACGGAGGGCAGAATGATTCAGTACAATTCCATTCAGGAAATCGTGGAGGCGGCCGAGAAGGCAGACCTTAAAATTAGCGAGCTCTGTCTGAAAGACCAAGCGCAGCAGCTCGGCATCACGGAAGAAGAGCTGTATCGGGAGATGGAGAAGGACTTTGACGTGATGATTGAGGCGGCGGACTGGGGACAGCAGCCCGGCAGAATATCGCGTTCGGGCTTAACCGGCGAAGAGGGCTACCGCATGAAGCAGTACGCCGAGCAGAAGGGCGGCCTCACGGGGACACTGATGACCAAGGCCATGGCGCGCGCGCTGGCGGTGAGCAACTGCAATGCGGCTATGGGACGCATTGTCGCGACGCCGACCGCCGGCAGCTGTGGCATCTTGCCGGGCTGTCTCGTGCCGATGTACGAGGACAGAAATTTTTCAAAGCGCGATGTGGTCATGTCCATCTTCACGGCGGGGGCGTTCGGTATGGTCATTGCGACCAATGCCTGCATTGCGGGCGCACAGGGCGGATGTCAGGCGGAGTGCGGCTCTGCGGCCGGCATGGCGGCGGCTGCGCTGGTGGAACTTATGGGCGGTACGCCCGCGCAGTGTGCGGATGCCCTCGGCATGGTCATTGTAAATGAGCTCGGCCTGGTCTGCGACCCGGTCGCGGGCCTGGTTGAGATTCCCTGCATCAAGCGAAATGCGGCAGGCGTGATTCTGGCCTACGCCTGCGCCGATATGGCACTTGCCGACATCGGCTTAAAGATTCCGGCGGATGAGTGCATACTCGCGATGAAGGAAGTGGGCGACCGCATGTCGTCCGATCTGAAGGAGACCGCGGGCGGCGGTCTTGCGACAACGCCGACCGGAAAGAGACTGAGGGAGCAGGTCTTCGGAAAAGAGTAAGCCGGAGAACGCAAACATAGAACACACGGATAACAGGAGGAAGATATGAAAAAACTTGTGACATGGATCCTTGCGCTGAGCCTTGCGCTTCCGCTCGTTGCCTGCGGTGGCGGCAAAAAAGCGGAGACAAAGAGCGAGACCGTAGCGGCAAGCGAGGCGAGCGGCGAGGCAGAGAAGCCCTTTACTATCCAGCCCTTTCAGGCCGTCGACAAGCAGGATTACGGCATCCGCGTCGACGGGTATATGACGGACGAGATTGGCAATGGATTTATTTCCTTCAGGTTGCAGAACAAAAGCGAGACGGTATCGTATCGCTTCCTCTTGGATTCCTTCACCGGAGACGGCATCCGCCTCTACGGCCCTATCAATCAGGTCGTGGAGCCGAGGAAGGAGGTTCCGGTGCAGCTCCCGGTCCGGACGAACCCGAACTATAAGCTCCAGGATTTCGGTGACCTCGAGTTCCGCTTCCTGGTTCAGGATTCGAAACTCTCGGTCTATACGCCGGAAAAGGATGAGGTGTTCCACATCTACCCGAACGGAGAAAACAGCAAGGTTCACTATACTTGGAAGGAAAAGGAGGGCGATAAGCTCCTCGATGAGAACGCGTATTTCAAGGCGACGAACACCGGTGTCACGAAGGACAAGTACGGCAATTATGTCCTGAACCTCTATCTCGAGAACCGTTCCGATAAGCTGATTACCCTGTATATCCAGGGCGGCGCAGTCAACGGCATCCCGATTGAAATGAATAACTACCATGTTGTGGGGGCTGGACAGGCCGCGTTTATCCCGATTTTCTGGGATCATTCCTATGTTGAGGACACGAAGGTCGAGGCGATTCAGAATCTGAGCTTCAACCTCTTTGTGGATGAGGGGAATACCTTCGTGATGTCGGAGCACCCGGCGCTCGAAAAAACCTATACGGTGGAACCGTAAATAGAAAGGCAGTCCCAAGGGACTGCCTTTTTTCGTGTCAAGGAAGCATCAAAGGCTTTGGCGAAGGCGAATCAAAAAGGAGGAAAGGGGGAGCTATATTGTAAAGTCAATCCCCGCGTGCTATGCTTTTTCGGTAAAGAGACAGGTATCGCAAAACGGAGGAGACAGAGGAATGAAGAAAAGCACAGTACTTGCACTGGCATGCATCGCAGCACTTTCCTTGGCGGCTTGCGGCGGTAAGAAAGCGGATTCAAAGAGCGCAGAGACCACTGCGCTTACAGAGAGCGGGGCTGAGAGCGAGAAGCAGGAAAAAGGGGAGAAACCTGCGTTTCAGATTGCCCCGTTTCAGGCAGTGGACAAGGAAGACTACGGCGTAAAAATCGACAACTACGGAAAGCTCGGAGAGGATCAGGAATATCTGCAGCTCACGCTGCAGAATAAGAGTGCGGACAAGAGCTATGTCTTTGTGCTAAAGAATCTGGAGGGCGACGGCATTGTGCTCAGTACGAGCGGAATCAGCGAGACCGTAGAGCCCGGACAGGAAAAGCAGGTCAATCTGATGTTCCAAAAGAACAGCAGCTATAGCTTGCAGAGTTTCGGTGATTTGACCTTCCGCTTTGCGATTCGAGACAGCAATGCGCAGAATCAGAAGGGGGAGACGGATGTGTTTCACATTTACCCCTACGGCGAAAACACGGAAGTGAAGTATGTCTTTGCGCCGAATGACAGCTACAAGCAGCTCGATGACAATGAGATTTTTGAAGTTGTGGTAACAGAGTGCAAGCAGGACCAATTCGGAGATGAGAATGTGTTTTTCTATCTCCGGAATAAGACAAACAAGCGGCTCTATATCAACAGCGATAAGGGGAGTGTGAACGGAGAGACGCGTAGCACAACGCGCTACTTTGATGTAGGTCCGGGGCAGTCCCTGCTCGGGTTTATCACCTATCAGGACCTCACAATCCCGGAGGCGGAGATTAAGGAGCTTCAGTTCAATCTGCGGGCGCAGGATGTCGACAATCTTGCGGGCGGACCGCTTCTGGATAAGACCTATACTGTCACGCCGTAAACAGGAAAGCGGCAAAAGAGCAGCCGGAGGATGGCTGCTTTTTTGTTGGAAGAAATATCAAATTATAAAACTTAAGTATATAAATACTTGTCTGAAATGTAGAGGACATGGTATGCTTTTTTGGAAAAGTTGCGTGCACAGCCGGAACCTGTGCCGCGGCAGCGGCACACGGAAAGGGACAACAGGAGGAAGGCAGATGAAAAGACACCGGAGCGCGGCAATCCTGCTCGCACTGGCACTCTCCGTGAGCGCCTGCGGACAAAAGGCAGAGAAGCGGGCGGAGACAGCGGAAACCACGGCCTTAGCGCCCTTCACCGCGGCGGATCGGGAGATGTATTCGATTGCTGTGGATGGCATACAGGCTGAAGAGGACGGGGCGTATGCGGTTCTCGTGACCCTAAAGAATAAGACAGCGGATAAGACCCTCAAGTTTTCGCTTGAGCACGCAAGCGGCGACAAGCTCGTGCTGGACAGCTATCTCGGCGCAGAACTTGCGCCCGGCAAGATCGTCAAAGAGAACATTGCGTTTCGCAAATCGCCGTATTACGCATTCTCGGATTTCAGCGACATCCGGCTCGATTTTGAGGTGGAGGACGAGGCAGATCCGCTTGCCCGCCGCAATCAGCCGGACGAAGTGCACATCTACCCCCGCGGCGGGAACAGCGGTGCCCGCTTTGAACGGCAGGCGAAAAAGCACGATAAAGTGATTGCGGAAGAGGAGACGTTCAAGGTGGTCTTCCTTGGCGGCGAATTCAACGACAGAAAAAACTATCTGATGCACTTTTATCTCGAGAATAACGGCGAGAAAGAGATGCGCTTCGCAATCGACTATCCGTCGCTGAACGGCAAAATGATTGCGAATGTCATGACCGCGTATCTGGAGCCCGGCGAGCGGCGCTTCGACACGTTGCGCTTCAGCAAATCAAAGATCGAGGAGAATCAGATTACGGCGGTGCACGACGCAGAGTTTTCGCTCAAGGTGACGGACGGAAAAAACATTTCGAGTGCGCTGCTCTTTGACGATACGATTCGTTTGAAGCCCTGAACAAGGCAACGAACCCGACAGGAGGTACAGCATGGGAAAAAAGCGGCTGACAGCGGCACTCGTTCTGGTGCTCGCAGTAACGCTCGGCGCCTGCGCGCGTAAGCAGAGCACAGCGCAAAAGAGCGGTGCGGACAGCGGAAAGCACGCGACAGCGCCGCAGACAGAGTCCTTTCTCGCAGTCGATCAGGAATGGTATGCGATCACCGTGGAGGGCATCGAGAAGGGAAAGCGCGGTCGGTATATTGTGAACCTAAGCCTTGAAAATAAGACAGACGATAAGGAACTCTTATTCCGGATGCTAGCGGTGAGCGGCGACGACCTGCGCCTCGAGGCCTACTGCACGCCGAAAGTGAAGGCCGGAAAGACAGTCAAAGAGCAGGTGGTGTTCCGTGAGAACCCGAACTATGACATGTGGGACTTTCAGGACTTAAAGTTCACCTTTGATGTCGAGGACACGGCGGATATCGGCGCGCGCCGTGATACGCCGGAGGTGTTTCACATCTACCCCTACGGCAAGGGGAGCGGCACGAGCTTCGTGCGCCGTGCCGGAGAAAACGAGCAGGTGCTCGAAGAAAATGAAAATTTCCGGGTGACCTTGTTGCATACAGGGTTTGAGGATGGCGCTTACTGCGCAAACCTGTACCTCGAAAACATCGGTGACAAGCCGTTTTTCTTCGAGTTTGACCAGGTCTCCGCCGATGACTGCATGATGCATGAGAGCTTTGATGAAAATCTGGATGTCGGAGAAAAGGCCTTCCTGACCGTGAGCTGTGAGGAAGAAGAACTCAAGAAGTATCAGCTTACGGAAGTGAAGAAGCTCGAATTCAGGCTACGAGCCGGGGAGGGGCGGTACTTCTTTGACGAACCGACATTTGAAAAGACCTTTACCGTGACGGCGGGGGAGGAAACATGAAGTATACCGGTCAAAATGAGGCCAGCATCAACGCCTGGAAGGAAAAGTACGATTTACCCTGGATGAAGCCTTTCACAGAGACAGAGTTTCGCGCGGCGGCGCGCGGAGAGGCCATGCTGATGCTCACACCGAACCGGAAGGTGCCGTTTTCCTGGTATGAGGACTGCAAGGGAAAACAGGTGCTCGGCCTTGCGGCGGCCAGCAGATGGCTGCCTTGTCGGCCCTCGGCGCAGCCTGCACGCTGTTGGATTTTTCGGAAGAGCAACTGCGCGCAGACCGGCTTGTGAGCGAGCGGGAAGGATATTCCATCAAGCTCTGCAAGGGCGATATGACGGAGCGACTTCCGTTTGCGGATGAGAGCTTTGACTTTGTAGTGAACCCGGTTTCCAACCACTATGTCGAAGAGGTGCTGCCGATATTCGCCGAGATATACCGCGTGCTGAAACCGGGCGGCGTCTTTCTGGCGGGACTCGACACCGGAATTTACTGGGCCTTTTGAGGCGAGGAAGATACGACGCTCAAGCGGCGCCTTCCCTTTAATCCGCTGAAAGATGAGGCCCTCAGACAGGAACTGCTCGCAGAAGATATGGCGCTGGTCTTTTCGCATACGCTGGAAGAACAGATCGGCGGACAGTTAAAAGCGGGTTTTCTTCTCAAAGACATATTGGAAGATACGAACGAAGCCGGGCCGTTTTTCGAGTACAACGTCCCGACCTTCATCTTGACCAGGGCGGTCAAGGCGTAAGACAGACAGAGCATCACCTCCCGTCACGGCATAGGGCAGCGCGGGAGGTGATTTTGTTTGAGCAGACTTTTACGGCCACTGCGGAGTGACACGGTTTCGGGCGCTGCGCCGACCGGAATGTCGGAAACGAACAAAGCTCCCGTCCTATCAGGACGGGAGCTTTGTTGTGACAGGGAAGCGTGTTTTCACAGTACGTCGCCGAGTTTTGCCTCTTTGATGCCGTGCTTTTCCGCGTAGCCCGTGAGAATCAGGGTCAGGGCGCCGTCGCCGGTCACATTGCAGGCGGTGCCGAAGGAATCCTGCAGTGCGAAGATGGTCAGCATGAGCGCCGTGCCGGTCTCGTCAAAGCCGAGCACGCCGGTAATCAGACCTAGAGACGCCATGACGGTGCCGCCGGGCACGCCGGGTGCGCCGATTGCGAAGACGCCGAGCAGCAGACAGAAGAGCACCATCTTGCCGACGGACGGGAATTCGCCGTAGAGCATCTTCGAGACTGCCATCACGAAGAAGGTTTCTGTCATCACGGAGCCGCAGAGATGGATATTCGCAAAGAGCGGAATGCCGAAATTCACGAGGTCATCGCGGAGGGTGGGCTCCGATTTTCTTGCGCACTGCAGTGCGACGGAGAGTGTCGCGGCCGAAGACATGGTGCCGACTGCGGTCATATAGGCGGGGCCGTAGTGCTTCAGAATGTTCAGGCCGTTCCGACCGGAGTAGACACTCGCGATGCCGTAGAGCAGGGTCAGCCAGAGGTAGTGGCCGATCATCACAATCACAATGATGATCAGGAAAATCGGAAGCTGCTTTGTGATGCTGCCCTCATAGGCGAGGGTGCAGAAGGTGGTGCCGATTAAGAGCGGGAGCACCGGAATCAGGAACTTCGTCACGATCGAGAGCACAATCTTCTGGAACTCTTCGAGCAGGTTGGTCGTGTACTCCGAATGGTTCCAGACCGCCGCGAGCCCCACCGTGACCGAAAAGAAGAGAGCGGTCATGACGGTCATGACAGGCGGGATTTGCAGCTGGAAGATGACATCCGGGAGTTCGCGGAGTCCATCCACGTTCGGGTTAATCGAGAGATGCGGCAAAATCGAAAAGCCGGCAATCGTCGAGCTGAAGGCAGCACCAATCGAAGAGACATAGGCAATCAGCAGCGCGACACCGAGCATGCGGGACGCATTGTTGCCCATGCGCGTGATCGAAGGTGCGATGAAACCGATGACAATCAGCGGGACACAGAAACTGATGAACTGGCCGGCAATGTATTTGACGGTGACAACAACATTGAGGATGCCGGTGAGCAGTGCGGAATCCTCCATCGAGTTCATAGCGAGTCCGGCGACAAGACCTATGACGAGTGCAAGAACCAGCCGGAACGGCAGACTGTGTAGAAAGCCCTTCTTTTCCATAACAATTCCCTCCTTATGTTTGAAGCTCAGACGCAAGCATTGACATCAACTTTGTCAATCATGACATTCAGAATCTCGTGGTCGGTGGGTTTCATGCCGACTTTTCCGATGTAGCCTATATTCCGTATGGTCTCTTCGACATCTTCCTCTACGATGCCCTCGCCGGGCTGGAACTGCTGGTCGCGCATACTCATCTGGTAGGCCAGAATCGCCGCGTGCACCGAAGAAGCAATCTTCGCCGCACAGCTCGGTTTTGCGCCGTCGCAGACAATGCCGCCGACATTGCCGAGGGTGTTGGTAATCGTACAGGCAATGCGTCTTTCATCACCTCCTGCCATGTAAGTAATTGCCGCGCCTGCGCCGCAGGCTGCACTGACGGCACCGCAGAAAGCGGAGAGCGGGCCGATAAAGTGTTTGATGTAGATAGACACCAGGTTGCTGACGAGCAGCGCGCGGTACAATTTCTGTTTGGAGACTTGAAACTCCTCTGCGTAAACCAGAACCGGAAGGGTCACGGTGATCCCCTGGTTGCCGGAGCCGGAATTAATGACGACCGGCAGGGCGCAGCCGCTCATGCGGGCGTCGGAACCGGCGGCGGCCCGTGCAATCGCCCGGGTCTTTACATCGCTGCCCCAGCTCTCGAGCATGGTTTTGCCGATGCGGGCGCCCCAGCCGTTGTCGAGTCCCTCCTGGGAAATGGCCCGGTTATAGCGAATTTGTCGCTCAAGAAGGTCGCTGACTTCCGAGAGATCCACCCGGGCGGCGTAGTCGAGCAGCCCCCGCAGTGTCATTTTGCGGCGGTCGGCGCTTGAAAGCGAGGCATTTTCCGGGTAAGCGGCGGCATTTGCCTGTTCAAAGACTGTGACGCCGTCGCGCGCCATGCGGACAATGTTGGTGTGGTGCTCCGCAATCACGACTTCCGCCGTGTGCGTGCTGCCGCGGACTTTCGCGGCGATGTAGAGATTCGGGACATCTTCCGCGAAATTGACCTCACAAAAACCGGCGTTTACGAGCTCCCGACAGCGTTCCCGCGCGCTGTCATCCGCGGCGGAAATGACTTCGAGCTTCTTGTCCGCCTGCCCGCCGGTGATGCCGAGGGTCGCGGCGACCTTGATGCCCTTTTGCCCGCCCGAGTTCGGCACAGTGACGCCCTTTACGTTTTTGATGATGTTGCCGGAGCAGTCCACTGTGATGTGGAGCGGCTCCTCCCCCAACAGTTCCTTCGCCTTTGCCGCGGCATAGGCAATCGCAATCGGCTCGGTGCAGCCCATTGCGGGCACCAGCTCTTCTCGCAGGATTGCTGTGTAATTGCTGAACGATTCTGGATTTTCAACGAACATAACAGGCCTCCTCTCACAATGATAATACCACTGATATTATCAGAATCAAGTGATTTTGACGAAAAAACCTGTAAAATTTACAAGAAAAATAGCGAAAACATAAAGAAGCCCTCTTTCCCGCGGGAACGGGAAAGAGGGCAGTCAAGAGAGCAGGCAGGGACAGGCTTCGGTTCAGAGTCCCATATACCCGCCGAAGTCGCGGAGATCATCGCGGATGTCACGCACGAGCGCCTCCGGATCCTTCCGTGCGAGGTCGGCAATGATTAACTCGTGGTGTTTTGTGTCATAGGAGAGGAGTCGGTCGGCGCGCCGGTTCCAGTAGAGCTGGGAGTAGGCGCGGAGCAGGCGTGACATGCAGCGCTTCACATTCATCGTGATAAAGGTATTGCCGCAGAACTCCATCAGTTTTTCGTGGAAGTCCATGTTGAAGCGCCAGTGCTGAACGGGGTCCACATCGTCCCGCTGACAATTCCGGTTCAGCTGCGTCAGCAGTTCGATTTCGGCTTCGCCGAAGCGCTTGTAGTTCTCGCGCAGCGCGCCGCTCTCCAGAAATTCCCGGTACTGAAGCATTTCATAGATATCGATATGCGTCAGGCGTATGACTTCGTAGCCGTAGCGCGGAATGCTCTGGACAACGCCGTCCGCGCAGAGCGCAATCAGGGCATCCCGGACGGGAGACTTGCTGACTTCGTATTTCTCAATGAGTTTCTTCTCGTTCAGAATATCGCCGGGCTGATACTTGCCGGAGATAATCTCTTGAAGAACCGCATTGTAGACCATTTCCTTGAGGTTTGTGTATTTCTCCATGGTTTACGCTTACCTCCCTCATGAACTTTATTATACCGAAAACAGCGGAGAGTATGAAAGGGGAAATCTTTTGCGGAATTCAACTTCAGAAAATACCCGCTATGCGGGGGGAGACAAATCGTTTCACAAAGAAATCACCTTTCCGCACAATAGAGGTGTCCAAGCCACTACTGAGGAAGGAAAGGTGATTTTATGCCAAAGGCGAATCGTGCCGCACATACCAAATGGCTGTGCAAGTACCATATCGTCTTTACGCCAAAGTATAGACGAAAAACAAGCTACAATCAATGCAAGAAGGATTTGGCTCAAATTCCACATGATCGTTGCGCATACAAAGGTGTAGAGCTTATAGTAGGACCTTTGATGCCGGACCATGTACACATAGGAATGAGTATACCCCCGAAGATTCGTGTATCGTTTTTCATGGGATATGAAAGGGAAAAGTTCGCGTTCTGCGGAAGGCAAAGGGGAAGTGAGAGCAAGCGTTTTGATGCGCAGACTTCTTGGTTAGGCAGTAGGCGGAGATAAGGCGAGGCGTAAGTGCTTGGCACAGCGGGGATATCGGTGCGGCAGACAGCAGAGAAGTTTTAAGCGGCACTATTTTGGAGGAATGAGAAGAGAGGAACCGAGTTTCGCTTGTTTTTGCGGGACTCTGCTGTATACTGAAACATAGTGTTGTCGCGGCAAGTCTTGCGCGAAAAAGAGAAAAGATGAAGGGGGAAACAGAGATGGGTTTAAAGGATTTGCTGAAGAAGGCGCTGACGGGGGCGTCCGATGAGGACAACCGGAAGAACAAGGCAAAAATGCGGGAGATTTTCAACTCGCTGGTTGCGGACGGAGATGCCTACACTTTGATTTACTGCCACATGGAGGTTCCGCACAATGCTGTGGTCGTGGAGGTCAATGTGCACAGCAATTACATTGTGGGCTACAAGCCGGGCGAGGTTGTGATTGTGCCGGTGAACGCGCAACTCACCGAGTGGGGCGAGGCCGAGGTCTTCAACAAGGAAAACGGCGGCAAAATTGCGTCCGGCTGGACCGGCTATTGCTCGGCATCCAAGGAAGGCGTTCACTATCAGTTCGAGCCTGTCACCTACGAGCCGGGAATCAAGGCTTCGGCCAAGTACTCCGTTGCAATTACCCAGTCCATGGAGGAAGTCACCGCATTCCGCAAGTTCTTTAAGGCAGGTCTCTGAGACAGAGTACCGGGTATCGCAGTACGAGGCGACAGTGTGCGCCGAGATAGGGTCGCGTGACGTTCGGATGGAATAAAATCGAGGCGGATAGAAGCCGGATTCGGTTTTGATTCGGACACACGGGACCGAAAAACGGAATGAATGACAGGTATCGAACAGGTATCGAAAAAGCCCCGGGACTTTCGCCCGGGGCTTTTTTGCGGCTTACGGTCAATCCGTCTGTGTGTGCGAAGCGACTCCGGACAAGTTGTCCGTAGCACGATGAATCGGTGCAGGCGACGGCAGAGCGGTGACAATTCTGTGCGAGGCAGTTTTGTGAAGAGAAAATCCGAAAAAGACATTGTGATGCATGTTGTGTGTTTGCACTACTTTTGTCAGGAGGCGAAGAGCGTGTAGCGGTTTCCGGTGACCGAAAGCAGACCGTCCTTCTCCATCGCGGTGAGCTCACGGCAGAGCGAGCTCCGGTTCACATTCAGGTAGTGCGCGAGTTCCGACTTGTTGAGGGGGAGATCTACGGTCAGCGTGACAGCGGCTGTCGGCGGCAGCCCGGGTGGCGCCTGAAGTCCTTCCGGACGGAGTTGCAGATAGGAGAGTATTTTCTCCCGGAGCGTGTCTTTTGAGAGAATGTCAAGTGTCTGCATGAGCTGCCCGTTTTTCTTTGCGAGGAGCTCATACATATTCTCGGTCATGATGCGGTGAAAGCGACAGTGATGCTCACAGCTTCGCATGATTTTTCCGAGCGGCAAATAGAGAGCGGTCGCACTTCTGGCGGCGAGGAAGGAGACATGGGCCGGTGTCTTTTTCTTGCGGAGCGAAAAAGATTCGCCGAAGAGATCGCCGGGCAGCATGTAGTTTAAGAAAGACTGGTGGCCGTTCTCATCTTCCTTCAGCATGAAAATCATGCCGGAGAGCAGCATCCCGACATAGGGGACAGTGTCCTCATCGAGAATCAGGAAACTGTTCCGCGGGTAGGAGCGGATGTAGCCGTCGAGACAGGGAAGCAGTGCTTCGAGCTCACCGGCGGAGAGCCCCTCAAAGAGCGGAAAACGGGTTAAGGCCTCTAAACTGAATTCAGTAGATTCCATTGTGATACCTCATACAAGACAAACAAAAAACTGTTGCATAGGAAACAGTTTGCTTTTTGTTTTAGTATAAACTGAATTGTAAAAAGATGGTAGAGGGCGGAGAAGATTGTTATAGAATTAACAATGTCGCCGTCCCTCGGCTTGTGTCTCGGAGAAAGGAAGATGATGGAGAAGAAACAAAATCGGCTGTACCTGGCACTATGTCTATTGCTCGGAATTCTGTTCTGCGTCGCCTGCGGCAGACGGCAGCAGACGGAGACGACGACAGCCGCAAAAGCGGAGAGCAGCGCTCAGGCCGTTGAGAGCACCGCAGCGGCAGATCTTTCGGCGGATTCGCGCGTGGTGGCACTGTCCCGCTCGGTCGGCGAGATGTGGCTCCTTGCCGGCGGAAATCTGGTCGGTGCGACCGACGATGCGATGGATCTCGAGGGACTCTCGAAGAAGTGCGCTTCGGTCGGCAAACTGTCGGCGCCGAGCGCGGAGGCGATTCTCGCGCTGCACCCGGCACTCGTGCTGACGGCGCCGGACATTCCGGCGCAGCGCGAAGTGCAGAAGACGCTTGAGGCGGCCGGTATCCGCTGTCAGGCGGTCGATATTAACAACTTTGCCGATTACGCGTCGGTGATGCAGAACTTTACCGCTGAGACCGGTCGCGCGGATCTCTACGAGAAGAATGTCACGGCGGTGCAGCAGAAGATTGACAGCGTCAAGGCAGTACTGCCGGGCGAAGTCAAGGGGAAGACTTTCCTCGTCATCCGGGCTTCCGCGGCAAAGACCAAGGTGTTAAAGTCCGATCACTTCGCGGTTGCGATGCTCGAGGATCTCGGCCTCACGAATGCGGCGCCCGAGAGCCTTTTGGATCAGCTCAGTATGGAGGGCATCACGGAGGCAAACCCGGACTACTTATTCGTGATTTTTCAGGGCGATCCGAAGGAGGCAGAGGCAGTCTACCAGGAACTGATCGGCGGACAGCCTGCCTACGATCAGCTGAAAGCTGTCAAGGACGGCCACACGGCCGTATTGCCGAAGGACTTGTTTCAGTATAAGCCGAATGCGCGCTGGGGCGAGGCTTACGCAAAGCTCGCAGAGCTCCTCGGGGGTGCGGCGGAAAAGCAGTGAAAAAAGGATCCTTTGTGTCCGCGCTCCTTTTCGGGCTTGCGCTGACCCTGCTTTTCACCTGGTTTTCGGTGTTCTTCGGCCTGCGCGGCGCTGCGGGAGATGTGCGGAGAATTCTCTGCTATGTGCGGGTGCCACGCACCCTCGGTGCGCTGCTCTCCGGGGCGGCGCTCGGCGCGTCGGGCTATCTCATGCAGGAAGCGCTGCACAATGCGCTTGCTTCCCCGAGTATCATGGGCGTCAACGCGGGCGCGGGACTGTTTGCGCTGCTCGCCGCGCTCTTGTTTCCGGCAGTGACGGCGGCCCGCTTTGTGCTGGCCTTTCTCGGGGCATTGCTCTCGATTTCGCTGGTACTGCTGATTGCGAGAAAGGCGGGCTACAGCCGGAGCGTAATTGTGCTCTCCGGCGTTGCGGTCTCGGCGCTCATGGGCGCGGCGGTGAACGGCATCGTGACGTTCTTCCCGCATGCGGTTGCGGACAAGCAGGCCTTTACGCTCGGCGGCTTTGCGGGCTTACAGTATGACGGACTCTTATTTTCGGCGGTCTTTATCCTGCCGGGGCTTCTCGCGGGCGCCCTGCTCGGCGGTGGTATAGATCTCTTTTCGCTCGGCGACGAGGTCGCACAGGGGCTCGGATTATCCGTGACAAAGCATCGCTTGCTCACGATGGTGACCGCGACCGTGCTCGCGGCCGCGGCGGTCTGTATCGGCGGACTGATCGGATTTCTCGGCCTGATTGTGCCGAATGTGCTGCGGCGCTTTTTTGCGGGGCAGATGTCGGCGCGGCAGATGTTCACGCTCTCAGGGCTCTACGGCAGCGCCCTGCTTATCGCGGCCGATTTTCTGGCGCGGCGTCTCTTTTACCCCTACGAGCTGCCGGTCGGGCTGCTCTTAAGCCTTCTCGGCGCGCCGTTTTTTATCTGGATGCTGATGCACAGAAAGCGTGGCATATGATTGAAGTCAGAGAGCTGACAGCGGGTTATGCCGCAGCGGGAGAGAGGGGCGAGCCGCCCGTCATTTCGATCGCGGCGGAGACTTTTTCCGCAGGCAAAATAACGACTGTAATCGGGAAAAATGGTTGCGGTAAGTCCACGTTTTTAAAGACACTCGTGGGTCTTTTGCCGTATCAGGGCAGCATACGCTGCGACAAGCGGGAGCTAAAGACACTCTCGCCGAAGGAACGCGCGGCCTGTATCGGCTACCTTCCGCAGACACTCACAGCCCCGCACATGGATGTGCGGACGCTGGTGGCACACGGTTGTTTTCGCCGGAAAAAGATGTTCCGGTCGCTCGGAGAGAGCGACAGAGAGCAGATTACGGCGGCACTTCGGATTGCGGACCTCGCGGCGTACGGCGACAAGCAGGTGCCCGCTTTGTCCGGCGGCGAAAGGCAGCGCGCGTTTCTCGCGATGTTGATTGCCCAGGACCCGGCTTTTTTTCTGCTCGACGAGGTGACATCCTATATGGATATTGCCCACCAGAAGGCGACGGTCGAGCTGGTGCGCTATCTCGCGGCGGCGGGCAAGGGCGTGCTGATGACTTCGCATGATCTCGCACTCAGCTTTACGGTGAGTGACCGGATTCTCGTCATGAACGAGGGACGCATGATACTCTCCGGGACACCGGAGGAACTGCTCGAAGAGCGGGATACCCTGCGGCGCTGTTTCGGCATTTGCCTCGGGAAGACAAACTCCGGGAACGCACTCTACGCATATGAATTGCAGAACTAACATTTTTCCACAAGGAGGAATTTCAATGGGTTACATACTGACAGAAGAAGGATTTCAGGACGCTCTGAAAGAACTTCGGAAAGAGTACCGCATTTTTGCACCGGTCCGCAAAAAGGGGGCGGGGCGCTTCACGGACATTGACGCCGTGATTTATGACGAAGTGGAAGAGGGAACCCCGATTGAACTCGAGGCGAAGTCCGATTACTCCGCCAAAGAGGCGTTGACGCCGCTCTCGGAGACGCTGTTCTTCTTCACGGAGGAGCAGTGTAAGGAGGCGGACATCGACACGAGACCGGTGCTCCTTTTCCTTCGGAGTTGCGATTTACAGGCGATGAAGCGCCTCGACGACATGTACTTACACAACGGGCGCGAGCAGGACTGGTTCTATCAGAGACGCCGCGAGAAGCTTCACTATGTGCTGATCGGCTGCGGACACAGCTATGAGAACTGCTTCTGTGTCGACATGGGAGCAAACATCACAAAGGACGGCTACGCTTTCTCGGTCGATAAGATTGACGAGAGCTACCGCATCAATGTGCTCGAAGAGGCGGTGCGCGGTGCGTTTGCATCGAGCAGCGAGCGACAGGAGGAAGTAGTGCCGCGCCATGTGACCGAGAACGAAGTCCGCGTCACTGTGCCGGAGAATATCCCGATTGAAATCGTGAAGCATCCGCTCTGGGATGAGTACAATACCCGCTGCATCGGCTGCGGACGGTGCAATTACGCCTGTCCTACCTGTTCCTGCTATACGATGCAGGACGTCTACTATACGGACAACGGCAAGGTCGGTGAGCGCCGCCGGGTCGGCAGCTCCTGCATGGTGGACGGCTACACGAATGTGGCGGGCGGCGGTCAGTACCGGAAGACGCAGGGCGAGCGCATGCGCTTCAAGACGCTTCATAAGATTCGCGACTTCCGGAAGCGCTTCGGCTATGACATGTGTGTGGGCTGCGGCCGCTGCGACGATATCTGCGGCGAGTACATCAGCTTCTCCAACATCATAAACAAGGTGGCAGCTGCGGTCGAAGAGATGGAAAAGGAGGGCAGCAAGAATGCGTAATCCGTATATTCCCTATCCTTCCAAGATTTTGGAAGTTATCCGGCACACGGAGAAAGAGTTCACTTTTCGGATGGAATACAAGGGCGAGGAGCCGGTAAAGCCCGGACAGTTTTTCGAGGTTTCGATGCCGAAGTACGGCGAGGCGCCGATTTCGGTCTCGGGCATCGGCGAGGGCTTTGTGGATCTCACCATCCGCAAAGTGGGCCGCGTGACCAACGAAGTCTTTGAGAACTATGAGGGCGATACCCTCCTGCTCCGCGGTCCCTACGGAAACGGCTTTGACACCGAGCTCTACAAAGACGGCGAGACCGTGGTCGTGGCGGGCGGCACGGGTGTGTCTCCGGTGCGCGGCGTGATTGAGGCGCTCAGCGAGATGGAGAATGCCAAGCAGAAATATGTGATCGCAGGCTTCCGCAGCCCCGCGGACATGCTGTTTCGCGATGACCTTGCGGATTGGAAGGACAAGCTGAATCTGATTCTGACCGTGGACGGTGCGCCGGAAGGGTACGAGGGCAACATCGGCCTCGTCACAAAGTACATCGCAGATCTGCCGCTCGCGGATCCGGCCAAGGCAAAGGCCGTTGTGGTTGGCCCGCCGCCGATGATGAAATTTACGATCATTGAACTTCTGAAGAAGGGCTTTAAAGAGGAGAATATCACGGTCTCCTACGAGAGAAAGATGTGCTGCGGTCTCGGCAAGTGCGGACACTGCCGTGTCAGCGACACCTACATCTGCCTCGACGGACCGGTGTTCAACTATGTGGAAGCCAAAGAGATGATTGACTGAGTCAGAACGGAGAGAAGAAATGGGAGCTTTAGATATCAATTTAGGAAAACTGAAGAAAAATGCATTCCGTTACTCAAAGGTGCGCGGGGAGACGGCTTCCAGAATCCGTATTCCGGGTGGCGTCATTGATGCGAAGTCCCTGGGACGTGTCGTTGAGATTGCGGAGAAGTACGGAAACGGTCAGATCGACATCACGAACCGTCAGGGTATTGAGATTCCGGGCATTCGCCTGCAGGATATGGACAAGGTCAATCAGGAAGTGCAGCTGATCATCGACTCGCTCCGCATCAACCAGCCGGAAAAAGGCAAGGGCTATCCGGCATCGGGCACGCGCAATGTGATCGCCTGCCCGGGCGCGAGACTCTGTCCCTTCGGCTGCTATGACACGACGGCGTTTGCGCAGAAGATGGAAAATGAGATTTTCCCGAACGACCGTCATGTGAAGGTGGCATTCACCGGCTGCTCGAACGACTGCGCAAAGGTGCGTCTGGCGGACTTCGGCATCATCGGTATGACCGAGCCGCAGTATGACCCGAACCGCTGCGTCGCCTGCGAGCAGTGCATCAAGTACTGCAAAAAGCGCTCGGTCAACGCGCTCTCGCTTGTGAACGGCAAGATAGTCCGCGACACGAAGAAGTGCATCGGTTGCGGTGTCTGCATCACCTACTGCCCGACCAGAGCCTGGACAAGAAGCAAAGAGCACTACTTCCGTCTGGTGCTGCTCGGTCGCACCGGCAAGCGGAACCCGCGTCTCGCCGAGGACTTCATCAAATGGTGTGACGAGGAGAGCATTCTCCGCATCGCGGCAAATACCTACGCCTACATCGAGGAGTACATCGATCCGGATGCGGTTGAGCACAAGGAGCACATCGGCTACATTGTGGACCGCACCGGCTTCGAGAAGTTCAAGGAGTACATCTTCAAGGATGTGACACTCAGTGAGAAGGCGGAAGTCGCTCAGCAGGTCTACTGGGGCGGCAAGCACTACGACCGCTACGGCGGATGATTCGATTCCGGGAAGAAGAGCAGTCCCGCGTGAAAACGCGGGGCTGTTTTTGCTTGCGCGTTTTTGCTACAATCAAAACAGGTAAAGAAGTGAGAGAGGAGCCGCAAGATGGATCGAGACCAATTTTCATTTGTCGTATATATGATTCATGCTTGTGCGGATCGCTGGAAGGTAGAGCCCGCAGAGGTATATCAGGCGCTGAAAAAGAGTGCTTGTTTGGAACGATATTTGCTTCCGAATTATGACATCCTGCATACCCAGAGCTCTGCGTATATCATTCGGGACATTGAGGAATATCTGAATGCGCGTGAGGTGAGCATATGATTGTATATCACGGATCTAATCAAATTGTGGAGCATCCGGATGTGAGCTATTCCGATCGCAACTTGGATTTCGGCCGCGGCTTCTATGTCACTACCGTAAAGGAGCAAGCGGAGAAATGGGCGAGACGTAAGGCCGGATTTTCGAAAGGCAGCGAAAGAGCTATCCTGAATGTCTATGAAATGAAAAATGGACAGATGGGGCTTGTATTCAAAGATTTCGGTGATGATTTAGAAGCTTGGATTGATTTTGTGTGCAGTTGCCGGGACGGAGCGCAGGAATATCGCGATTTTGATGTAATCCTGGGAAAAGTAGCAAACGATAAGGTCTTTCGAGTTGTGGACATGTATCAAAGCGGTATCTGGGATAAGGAGAGGGCTTTGCGAGAGATACGTGTGTATCCGGGGTATGATCAGATTGCTTTTATCACGCAGACTGCTGTAGATTGTCTTTTGAAGTTTTGTTCTTCCGAGGAGGTGAAGGTATGAGCGGAGATGTATTGGAAAAATATTACCGGGAAGTACTCGAAGAGCGCCTGATTTCGCATCTTGCCGCAGTAAAGGGCATCACACTGGAAAAGGCAATGGATTGTTATTACCGTAGTCATCTGGCGAAAAAGATTCATCAAGGACTTGATGACGTGCAATATCTGGATTATAGGGTATTGGTTCGTATTCTTTTGAATACGGAACCGGAACTGTTTGCGGCATGACGAGGTACAGCGCGGCAAGGGCTGGGATAGCCTCAGAAAGAGAGGTTTCAAATGGCGGTATATGAGGGACTCAGAAAGAGAAGAAGTTATTATCAGCTGAGCAAGGAACTTCCGGTCTCGGAGGAGGCAGTGCGGGCGCTCATCGAAGAGACGACAGGGCTCGTTCCGGATGCCTTCAACATGAAGAGCGCGCGCGTCGCGGTGGCACTCGGAGAGAAGCAGGATGAACTCTGGGATCGGATTTACGAGGCTTTTCAGGGTAAGGTCGCAAGAAAAAAGATTGACGGCTTCAAGGCAGCGGCAGGGACAGTGCTTTATTTCTGCGAAGAGAATACCGTAAAGGCTTTGCAGGAGAAGTTCCCGCTCTATGCGGGCAATTTCCCGGTCTGGGCAAATCAGGCGAACGGCATGCTGCAGATCAACATTTGGAGCGGTCTCCGTGAACTCGGAATCGGTGCCAACCTCCAGCACTATAATCCTGTGATTGATGATACGGTGCGGGAGCTCTTCGGTCTCCCGGACAGCTGGAAGCTGCTCGCGCAGATGCCCTTCGGCGGCATTGTTGAAGAGCGTGAGCCCAAGGCAAAAGAGAAGATGGAAGAGAGAGTGAAGTTCTATCGCTAAAGTAGGAGGCGTGAAGAAGCCTAAACCGGCAAGAAGCCCTGAGACTAGGTCTCAGGGCTTCTCTTTTATGTATTGTGCGGCGAGGCGCTGCACCTCGGAAGTCATACGGTCTACGACAGCCTGCGGCGCGACGATTCTCACATCGCCGCCGAGTCCCATAATCCAGCCGAGGAAGAGGCGACTCACCGCGACGGTGACGTGGCAGCGGAAGTGCGCATCGTCAATCGGCATAATCGGAATCTCTTTTCCGAAGCGGTCTATCAGGATACCGACTTTCTCATTGGTCGCCTCGAGTGTCACAACGGTCTCTTCGCCGCCGTTCATCCCAAAGAGACTCTTGGAATAGCGCGCGGTGTTAAACTGCCGAAAACGCTCGAGGCCCTGTCTCCTGTCTTCAACCACAGAAATCCGTTTCATCTTGTCGACGCGGTAGTGCTTGATTTTATCGCTCTCGGCCTCATAGGCGACGAGATAATAGTATTCGCTGTCCCAGACGAGCGCCCAGGGACTGATCTGATACCAAGCACCGCCCCTGCGGAGCTCCATCTCCTTTTTGAGGTTCCACTGAAAGTACTTGAAGCGAATCTGACAACCGGCGTTGATTGCCTCGTGGATTGCATCCACATTGTAGTAGACGCTCGTATTCATGGTCTTGATGCGGTCCGAGATGATGACCTGGCGCTGCAACTGCGTTGCCTCATGCCTGCTCACGAGGGACTCGAGCTTGGCAATCAACTCCTTGGATTTTTTTTCGGTGATAAATTTCGCTGACTGCACGGAGTCCACGAGGAGCTTCAGTTCCGGAAGTTCAAAACGCCGAGACGCAAGGCGGCAGAGCGTATTTCGCCCGGCCTTTACGGTATCAATGTCCATGCCGAAGTCCCGGAGTTCCTGCAAGTCGAGATACAGGGTCTTTCGATCGGCATTGACGCCGCAGGCAGCGAGCTTATCAATGATTTCCGCCATGCCGAGCGCGTGCTCAGCATCGGTTTCTTCCGTAAATAGTTTGGCGAGATACAGGAGTTTTTGCTTCTGATGATCCCCGCGCCGCTCATTTCCTGCCATAGATTTTCTCTCCTCCGCGCGCCGCACATAGCTGCGGCTTTTTCTGTTTTCAATATAGCAGAAGCAAGGGTGCAAGGGAAGAATAAAGTCCGCTTTTCGGGACAGAAAAGGAGGGGAAAACAAGAAAAGAGGGGAAACAGGAGAGTTTGGCACGGAAGGAGCGGGGCACAAAGGCAAGAGACGCGAGGGAAAAAAGTAGAAGAAGGGAAAAGTTGGGTGTTGAGGAGAGGAAGGATGAAGTCCGTTTTCCGGGACAGAAAAGGAGGGGGAAAAACAAGAAAAGAGGGGAACAGAAGAGTTTGGCACGGAAGGAGCGGGGCACAAAGGCAAGAGACGCGAGCAAAATAAAAAGGCGACGAAGGGAAAAGTCGGGTGCCTAGGAGAGGAAGGATGAAGTCCGTTTTCCGGGACAGAAAAAGAAGGGGGAAAACAAGAAAAAGGGGAAAACAAGAAAAGAGGGGAACAGGAGAGTTTGGCGCGGAAGGACCGGGGCACAAAGGCAAGAGGCGCGAGCAAAATAAAAAGGCGACGAAGGGAAATGCTGGGTATCGAGGAGAGGAAGCAAGAATGAGACCGGGAGCGGAAGAGCAGGCGTAAGAAGGCAGAGCGTGAAGAAAAGAAGGATACGAGCAGAAAGCGAGGCGCAAAGGAGAAAAGCAGCAGAAGAAAATCAGAGGGACAAGAAAAGCATAAGTGGAAAAGCAGGGGGAAAAGGCACAGAGAGAAAAATACCGCGCCGGTTGACAGGGGAAAAACGGAGTTATATAATCCTAACATATAGTTAAATATCACAAACTGCCGCCGACAGCTGACGCAAGTTCTCAAAAAATCGACCAAAACAGTTCACACACGGCGGGTGTGCAAAACAAAAGGAGGGTACACATGAGTCAGAAGAAGACGAGTCTCGAAATCAGAGATCTGGTGACAATCGGTGTGTTCGGCGTGATTTATTTTGTCTGCATGTTTGCGGTCGGAATGATGGGCGTGGTGCCCATCCTCTACCTCTTTTATCCTATGGTGTTCGGTGTGGTGGGAGGGCCCATAGTCCTGCTCTTTATGGCAAAAGTACAAAAGCCTTGGGCACTCGTGATTTTTGGCATGATCACACCGATTATCATGTTTCTCTTCGGACATACGCTTCTGGTGCCCGGCGTAGCGCTTGTCACGATGCTGATTGCGGAGGGAATACGACGTATCGGAAAGTACCGCTCTCTGCGCTATAACATGCTTGCATATGTGGTCATGGCGACCTTTCTCTGCAGTTCTCTCCTGCAAATGCTCGTGATGAAGGCGCGTTATTTACAGCTCACCGAGGCGGAGATGGGGAGAGAGTACGCAGACGCCCTGGAAAGGCTGGTCAGTGTCCGAAACATTGGCCTCGTGTACCTCGGTGCTGTGCTCGGCGGCACAGTCGGTGCATTTCTCGGGCGCAAGCTCTTAAGAAAGCACTTTGAAAAGGCGGGCATTGTCTGATGGAGCGGCAGTTAAAACCCTGGGAAAGTCTGCAAAGTCCCTTCAATCCGAATCCCATAACGAAATTACTCGTTATGGGGTTTTTCGGCTTAACCATCGTGCATCCGCTCTGTCTTTATGCGGAGTGGAGTATCGTTCTCTTACTCTCGCTCTTCTATCTCTTAAACGGCGACCGGAAAAGTGCGGTGCAAAACGCAGTCATCTTTGCGCTGCTCTGCGCTTTTCCGAGTTTTCCGAAGCTGTACAAGCTCCCGATTCTTTTAAAGATGTTTTTGACCGTACCCTACATGCTGCGCCTACTCTACTTTCCCGTGGCAAGCGGTCGTTTCCTGATGAAAACATCGGATGTGGGGAGCATACTGGCATCCATGGATTTTCTGCACATTCCGGAGAGCGTTTCCATCCCGGTTGCGGTCATGTTCCGCTTTTTCCCCTCTTTTGCCGAAGAGAAGCGTAATATTGCGATGGCCATGAAGATTCGCGGGATTCGGACGCGGAACCCGCTGCGCTATCTCGAGTATGTCACCGTGCCGCTTCTCATCATCTCTTCCAACATCGCGGAGGATATCGCAAAGGCGGCGGAGTGTAAGTGCATCGAGAATCCGGTGCCGAAGACCAGATACACGCCGACGCGCTTGCAGCCGGTGGATGCCGTATACGCGCTCTCCATGGGCGGGCTCATGCTGCTCGGCTGGACTGTGTTGCGCTAGGAGGGAAGCCATGCTTGAAATCGAGAATTTTTGGCTCTCTTACGGAGAGGGGGAGCCGGTCTTAAAAGACATCAGCCTGACTCTAAAAGCCGGGGAGTGCCTGGTGGTCACGGGGGAGAGCGGCAGCGGCAAATCTTCGCTGATTCACGCAATCAACGGCCTTGCTTTTCACTATAACCAAGGCGAGGGCAGGGGACATATCCGCTTCGAAGGGGAGAGTATCGAAACGCTGCCCATCTATCAAATCGCACTTCGAATTGCGAGTGTGTTTCAGAATCCGAAGACGCACTTTTTCAATGTGAATATGACGCTGGAGCTGCTCTTTTACATGGAGAACATGGGGCTTAATCGCGCGGAGATGGATAGGCGCATGGAGGACTTACTGAAGATATTCCCCATAGAACATCTCCTCGGACGAAACATCTTTGCGCTCTCCGGCGGGGAAAAGCAGATTTTATCGGTCGCCGCCTGTTATCTCGCGGGCTGTAAGCTCATTGTCATGGATGAACCCTCCTCCAATTTGGATGAGGCCTCGATCGCGGTTCTTCAGAAAATGCTGCCCATGTTAAAGAAAAAGGGCATAGCCCTTCTCATTGCGGAGCACAGGCTCCACTATCTAACGGCGCTCATGGATCGCCTGATTATCTTAGAAGAGGGGGAGATAGACAGGGAGTTCTCGCGGGAAGCATTTCTCGCTCTTTCCGAAGAGGCACTTGCAGACATGGGACTTAGGAGCAGGGAAAAGCCCGTGCTTCGGCTCCCCGCGTGGAAAAATGCGGGGGAGCTTACCGTGGAAACACTGTGCTGCCCCTTCCGGCGGGGCGAAGAACTGGAGCTCAGTCAAGCCTCCTTCTCCTTCGGAAAAATCTATGGCATTGTCGGTGAAAACGGCTGCGGAAAATCCACGCTGCTACGCGCAATGACGGGACTGGAGGTGCCGAAGAAGAGTCGTATCACGCTTCGCGGAAAGCCGTTATCCGGGCGAGAGCGCATCGCGCGCTCTGCCCTGGTTATGCAGGATGTGAACAGTCAGCTGTTCGCGGATTCGGTCGAGGAAGAGTTGCGGCTCGCGTGGAAGGGGCGAGGACTGAGAGAGAAGACAGCGGAAGAGGAGATACAGCGTGCAATCGAGAACTTACTGCATGCCCTCGGACTCTCTGCGTTCAGAGAGCGGCATCCCATGAGCCTTTCCGGCGGACAAAAGCAGAGACTGGCACTTGCGACCTGCCTCCTGCAGGACGCAAGCTTTTTCTACTTTGACGAACCGACCAGCGGCATGGACCGGAAAAATATGCTGCGCATTGCGGCGCTCTTAAAACAGCAACAGCGGGAGGATCGCATCCTCTTTGTAGTCTCTCACGACACTGCCTTTTTGCAGGAAATCGCGACCGAATGCCTTGACCTGGAGCTCTTCCGGAAGCGTACAGGGGAAGCGCGGAATTAAGAAGGCTTGGCCACAGAAGTGCAGAACTTGCATTTCCAATGGTGAAGATAGAGCAAATTTTCATTCCGACGCCCTGTTGTCTGCTTACGAAATACGGCTTCCAACGGGCATGACGTAAGGCAACGCGCCACGCCCGGAGGCAGCTCGTTTTTTTTGTGATAGTGTCCGTTTTTCGGGACAAGCGGGGTGGTAGACTGGAAACATAAGAAAAGCAGAGGAGGCAGAAAAATGAATCCGATCTATTTCACCATTGCCGGAACCAATTACTACTACGGGAACGAGTACTTTAAGCCGGAGATGAAGGTTCAACTCATCAAGGAGCCGGATAACAAGGCGGACAAGGAGGCAATCCGCGTGGAGCTCGAGGGACTCGGGAAAGTGGGCTATGTCGCGAACAGCCCGCACTCTGTCATCGGAAACAGTTACAGCGCAGGGCGACTCTATGACAAAATCGGTGACCTTGCGGAAGGGAAAGTGCTCTATATCCTGCCGCAGGGGGTGCTCTGCTCGCTTGTGCAGGAAGAGGAGGAAGAGAAACAAGAGCAGGGGGAAAAGGCGTGACCAAAGTGATTTTGTTTCCGTCTTCTTTTCTGAATCCTCGAGAGGTGGATGAAGACCTTGCGGAAGAATATCGCGCGGCGCGTTGGGAGGGTGGTTTTGAGACAGCAGTCTTCGACTACCAAGCTTGGTTCAGGGAGCAGCGGCTAAGGCTCAGTTACGTTCCGGAGCGGGAGATCACGGCCGTCTACCGCGGCTGGATGATGAAACCGGAGCAATACGCTGTCTTTTATCGGGAGCTGCTCTCACAGAAGATACGACTGATCACAACGCCCGAGATGTACGAGAAATTGCATTTATTCCCGCGCGTATACCCAGAGCTTTTGCCGAATACCGCGCGTATGCTCACATTTCCGCTGCATGCCGAAATCGATGTGCGGGCATGCCTTAGAGAGTTTGGCCGCTTTCTGGTGAAAGACTATGTGAAGTCCGTGAAAGGCAGTGAGTTCCCCGCTTATTTTGACGAGAACTGCTCGCAGGAAGCATTTCATGTATGGATGGAGCTTTTTTACCGCTATCGCGGCGACTTGCTGACAGGCGGAATCTGTATCAAGGAGTTTCTGGAGCTAAAGCGCTATGAAGGCAGAACCAACGAGTACCGTGTGTTTTATGTGAACGGCGAGCCGATTCGCATAAGCCGCAATTCCGGGCAGGAGGGGACGGTGGCAGAGCCGCCGAAAGAATTGGTGCAAAGATACCGGAAGCTTGGCAGCGTTTTTTATACCCTGGATTACGCCGAACTGTCCGACGGACGCTTTACGATACTGGAATCCGGAGACGGCTCGGTTTCGGGGCTTGCCGAGGGGGAGGATGCAGCAAGCTTTTACCGGAAGCTTTACCGGGCGCTGAATCAAAATCAGACATCATACTCGCGAAACACGACGCGCCCGAAAAAGTAAGGCTTCGGGCGCTATTTTGTGTCCCCCTTGTGTTAAACTAAAAGAGATTCATAAGCCGAGAGGCCGCGTAAAAGCGGAAGAGAGGAGATACGACAGCATGGAAAAGTTGACGATTGCGGAGGCAAAACGAATCAATGACACAATGGTCTCCGAGGCGCATTTAAAACTGCACGCGGCGAATGTGGCGGCTTGCATGGGCGCGATGGCAGCGCATTTCGGTGAGGACAGGGAGCACTGGGAGGCGGTCGGCTATCTCCATGATTACGACTATGAGAAGTTCCCGGAAGAACACCTTCTGCATACCGAGCAAGAGCTGCTCGCCGAGGGCGTCCCCGCGGAAGATGTGCGCGCCATTTTAAGTCACGGCTACGGACACCGGAACGAGGTCGAGCCGAAGAGCAAGATGGAGAAGAGTCTCTACACGGTGGATGAGCTGAGCGGCATCATTCAGGCGGCGGCGCGCATGCGCCCGAACGGCATTGCTGATATGGACATCAAGAGCTTCATGAAAAAGTTTAAGAGCAAGGGCTTTGCCGCAAAGTGTAATCGAGAGATTATCCTGAAAGGCTGTGAGATGCTCGGCATGGACATCAAAGAGGTCGCGGAAATCGCGATTGCGGGTATGAAGGAACACGCCGAGGAATTGCAACTCATCGGAAATCAGGCCTGAATCAGAGCCTTTTTTAGGACAAAACAGACAGGGTGGACAGCATGGGACAGAAGAGACCTAAAATTAAACTGACAGTCATTGACCGGCGCGGCAAGATGGGCTGTCACCGCGGGCACCGGATCGGACAGACATTTGACTATGATACAGAGCGAGGCGAACTCTGTCCGATGGCGATGCACTGTGCCTTTCCCTATATTGACATTCTTCGTTACGGCGGCAAATTGCCGGGACAGCCTGAAGGAGTCGCGGAGTTCTGCTGCTCCGATGCGGACACGATTATGGTATTCCGGGCGGAAATCGTGAAAGAGGAAGAAAAGCGACCGTGACAGGAAACGGTGAGGCACGGAAGTGAGCGAATACGGAAAAGTGTCGGCGATAAGTCGGCGCTTTTCTTTTTATGCGGCGGAAAGGGCAGACAAGGCAGGCAACATTCTGCTAAAATGCAAGAAAATCTGCATCGACCGGATGCAGGATTTGTTGACGAAAAGAAGAGAAATTGCCGTTTAAGAGCGGAGAGGAGCTAGGGAGATGCGGAACGTATATTTTGTGCGGCACGGCGAGACGGTATGGAACGTTGAAAATAAAATTTGCGGGGCGACCGAAAGTCCCCTGACCGAGCGCGGCAGGGGGCAGGCGCGCGCCATCGGGCGTGAACTGAGGGCGCGCATGGATGCAGGCGAGTTAACGCTTGACCGAATACTGTGTTCGCCCTTGAGCCGCGCGCGGGATACCGCAGAGGAGATCGCGAGTATACTCGAACTGCCGCTTGCGGTGGATACGAGACTCAGGGAGCAGAACTTCGGCAAGTGGGAGGGAACAGCCAGGGACGGTGCGGGCTTTCAGCGCGCCAAGGAGAACTTTATAGACAGCTTCGGCGGCGGAGAATCCATGATGCGGGTTGCGCAGCGCATTTACAATCTTTTGGATGAGCTTCGGGAAGACAAGGAGACTAGCTATCTTCTGGTCGCGCACAACGGCATCGCCCGCATTGTGGAGTCCTATTTCCGTGACATGGGAAACGAGGAATTCGCTTCTTTCGGAATTCGGAATGCCTCGCTCCGAAGCTATACCTTTCCGGAAGAGAAGACAGAAGTCTGAGCGGGGAATATGCTTGACAATTTCAGAATAACACCATAATATCTTCATAAAAGCGTAAGAAAATCGATTCCGGAGGATATAGAAATGAAGAGAGCGAAACTCGTAATAGTATTTATTTTTGACTCCATGAAGGAAACATCCGAGATGATGAGAGAACTGCGGATTTACCCCATTGACCTTGTCATGCAATTTAATGAGGAGTACGAACCGACCAAAATATGATGATTGCAGTGATACGAAAGGCGCGGGAGAACAATGAACAGAGCACGAATCACCAAGGAAATGCTAAAGGAACTGCGCGGAAAATTTGAGAAAGATCACGAACAGGAAATGGATATGTAGAGGAAGGTGAGTGTATGCTGATTAGTCACGAGGTGGTATATGGTGGGCTGCTGGAAAATAATGTGCCGCCGACCGATGTCCCCAAGGCAGTCATTCATGTCCCTGGAGAGTTTAAGGGAAAAAAGTCTTCCTTCGGCCTGACGGAGGAGATGCTGAGTAAGCACATCCTGCTTGTTGGCGGGACAGGCTGTGGCAAAACGAATCTTTTCTACCATATGGTTCAGCAGATCAAGGCAAAGCTGACATCTAACGATATCGTCCTTATTTTCGACAGCAAGGGAGACTTTTATAGCAAATTCTACTCTAAGGGGGACATCGTGATAGGTAACTCTGTCCAGTATCGCAAGATGTCCGAGCGATGGAGTATCTATGAGGAAATCATAGCCGACGGCAAAGACCCGATATCTGTGCTCCAAAATACGCAGGAAATCTGCAAGTCGCTGTTTGCTAATCTGGTAGAGAGGAATAGCAGCAATCCGTTTTTCCCCATTGCCGCCAGAGACTTGCTGGCCTCAATCATAATCGCCTTGATTAAGAACGGTGTCGTACCGAACAATGAGGACTTGAAAGAATATATTGATTCGGCCTCGGTGGAGACATTGCGCAAGCTGCTTGAGCAGCACGCCGATCTTGTTTCCGTCGCTTCCTATATCGGCGGAAAAACCGGTACGCAGGCTCAGGGGGTGCTGTCTGAGATGTATTCAGTCACACGAGATGTCCTGACAGGGGTATTTGCGGATGCTGGAGATTTCTCGATGCGCAAGTTTATCCGGCAAAAGGGTGGGAAAATCGCATTCATTGAATATGACCTCTCTATCGGCGATGTGCTGTCTCCAATATACACCTTGCTTTTTGATCTTGCGCTCAAAGAAGCATTAGGCAGGACTGCGTCCCAAGGTAATGTCTATCTGATTGTTGACGAACTGAAGCTTCTCCCGAACCTTCGCCATTTGGAGGATGGTATCAACTTCGGCCGCAGCTTAGGCGTTAAGATTCTTGCAGGGCTTCAGAGCATAGATCAGCTGAACGCGAATTACAGCAACGAAACCAAAGCGAAAAACGCCGTATCCGGTTTCTCGTCTGTATTTGCATTCCACCAGAACGACTATACAACCAGAGAATATGTGTGCCAGCTCATGGGACGAAATATGATCTTGGAGTCGTTTCCAGAGGCAAATGGCAGCAATCATTATGAGAAGCGCGAGGGATATGTCGTAGAAGATTGGGATTTGACGGCCCTCACGGTTGGCGAGGCGGTAGTCAGTCTTCCCTCGCATTCACCATTTAAATATAAGTTCGATATTTTTCAGTAAAGGAGGTCGCGGCTAGTGGGATGGTTCGGCACTACTATGGGAATAATGGGCGGAGTCGCACGCGGGGCAACCGCTGCTTCGATGTGGACCGGCAATATGATTTATACCGGTCTGCAGAATGCCCGCACAAAAAAGGAGATCCGCGCTTTATACCAGCATGCAGCAGACGCTAACTTTCAGAACCGTGCGGTCGCCGTGCTTCCCGGCATCAACAAGCAGCAGCTCCTTTTAACCGCTGGGGAGCCAGACGACAACGATGTCTATGATTATCAGTCTCAGACGCCAACGCCTGCGCTTGATTACATCTGGGGAGAAAGTGATAACCCTACAAGCGTTATCGTTTCTGGTGGGCAAAATAAAGAGCGAGTTTTGGCACTGATACCGTTTGTACATAAGGCACAAGCAGAGAACACGTCCGTTATCGTACTGCACACAGGCAATAACGAGCTGCAGCAAATGATAAAAGACCATAGCCGTGACTATGAATTCATTTCCCGTAAAGACTGTTTTTACGACGTTTTCCGAGGGCTGCCTGTCGATGATATCGCGTTTCTGCTTTACGAAACCATGCCGAAAGACACAGCAACTCCGGCCGCTGAATCGTTGCTTCGTGCTTTGATTGAGGTTTTGCTCCTGACGGACGGCAAAATTACACTGCAAAACCTTTCTGCGTTCCCGCTGATTTCGCTGAAAGTCAAGATCGACGCCATGAAAAACTGCGGGCAGCTTACGGGTGATGATTACGATGAAATAAACCACTACTGCATGGCCGGCTCCTCGGATACTGACGCGGTTAGGATTTTTCTTAATCGGCTCAATCGGCAGTCCGAGGCAGTCTACGGTAAGCCGTTATCAAAGTTTTCAAACATCAAGCGGATGCTGAACCAAAAGGGTGTGATAACCATTGATGTGGGCAGTTCAGGCAATGAGCTGCTGGTATCTCTGGTACTCAACCACTTGTTGCTCCTGCAAAGCCAAGGCAAGGAATTTGCCGTACTCATGGACAACATCCCAATCTCTAAGCACGACAAGATAACCGATGTGCTCCGTGGGCATCCATATGCGGTCAGTTGCCAGGACTTTGTATCGTCCCTTTTCGGAGGTGAGCAGCGCGGCGATGATCTATTCTCAGAGATTACGGGCAATGTGAACACGACGGTATTGTTTCGACATGCCTCGGGAACCACCTGCCAAAAGTGGTCGGAGCATTTGGGAAAGTACAGAAAAATACGCATACGCTATAACATTTCCCAAAATAACGCCTTTATGAACACAAGCAATTCGCGGGGTCTGTCTGTTGACGAGACGGATGAACCTCGGATCAGAGCGGAAACACTCGGAAAACTGGCAGATGGTGTGGCTTGTATCCACAGCATCGACGGCGTACTGATTGCGGAAGTAAAAGATTAACAAGATTGGAGGACAGCACGTTGGAGGAAGAAAGAATGTTCGATGAGTCCCTATCCCCGGACGGCGAGGCGTTTCGTGCAGAGATGCAACCCGTTCCCGATCCTGAATACAGCCCCGTGTCTGACGAGGAGGCAGTGCCAGAAAGTGACCAGACCTCAGAGGTAACAGAAGCGCCCACAGAGGATGCGGTGGCCAGTGAAGCTGACCCAAATGCAAAGCCCCCTGCGGACACCCCAAAGGAAGCTTCGGAAACAGATGCCGTTGGTCTGGAACAGATCGGTCAAAAGCTGGAAGTCATAGCTAACACCGAACAGCGCATTTTCTCGGAAGTCCGAGAAATGCACAAATTGTATCATACGGAGTTCTCCGGACGGCTGAAGTCCATGCAGGATGAGCTGGAACAGTATCGAAAGATCGACAAAGGCAGAGTTTACGATGATATTCTCGCCGCCATTGCAAGGATTTACGGCAACAATGAGACGCTGGCAGATGAGGTTGCCGAGCCTAAGGCCAAAAAGAGTATCAAATATATGCTCTTGGATCTGGAGGACTTGCTTGAAGTTTACGGGATGGGCAAGCTGCGTAGCGCACCCGGCGAAAAGAGGAATCCGAGGCATTGCCAAATCCTCAACCGCATTCCGACAGATGATCCTGAGAAACATGATACGGTGGCAAAATCCTATAACTCCGGCTTCTACATTGGGAATCGGACGGTGATAAAGGAACTTGTAGACATCTATTTCTTCGAGAGTCCTGCCGCAAATATCGACACCGAAATTACTGAAACCGCTGACGGTTCAGACTCAGAATAAGGGGGAAACACAAAATGGCAAAAGTTTATGGAATCGACTTAGGAACTACTTATTCCGTCATTACCACACTGGATGATAACGGGATGCCGGAAGTTATTGCAAATCTGGACGAGGGCAGCGATCTTCTGGCGTCCGCTGTTTACTTCCAAGACGGCTCCGATCCCGTGGTTGGCGAGATCGCCAAGAATCAGAAAGATTTCGAGGGCGACCGAGTAGTAGAGTTCGTGAAGAGGTACATCGGGAAGTCGGATGCGCCTACATACGAATTTGACGGAGTCAAATACGACCCCATCACGATCTCCGCGCTGTTCTTAAAGCGTATGAAGGCTTACGCAGACGCTCAGGGGCATGACGTTAAGAATGTGGTCATTACCTGCCCTGCGTATTTTGGTAACGAGGAGCGCACCGCGACGAAGCAGGCCGGTATCATCGCCGGTCTTAATGTGCTGAACATCGTCAACGAGCCGACGGCGGCCGCGCTGAATTACTGCGTCCGCGAGTTTAAAGAGAACCGCAAGGTCATGGTCTACGATCTTGGCGGCGGCACCTTTGATATCACTCTCTTTGACTTCAGCGTAGACGATGACGGAAAGGCTCTGATTGATATCATCAAGAGCGGCGGCAATGACAGGCTCGGTGGTATCGACTGGGATGCCCGCATGTTTGACTACATGTGCAAACAGTACACACGTGAAAACGGCACTGAGATTGCCGACATGGATGAGGAGCTTAAGGCCACGATCGGAGCGCAGGTGGAGCAGGCCAAAAAGGATCTGTCAACGCTTGAAAAGAAGAGCTATACCATCAAATACGATAGGGATCGTACTCGCATTGAACTCAATCGGCAGGAGTTTGAGGAACTGACGCGGGATTTGGTCGAGCAGACGATGGACTTCGTGCATCAGCTTCTTTCCGGCGTTGGACTGGGCGCAGACGATGTGGATGTTGTGCTTCTGGTCGGCGGTTCGACCTTTATGCCGATGATCAGAAATGCTGTCGAGGGTCTCTTTCCCGGCAAAGTGCGCGTAGAGCAGCCCAACCTTGCCGTCGCAAAAGGCGCCGCCCTGTCCGCTGCCATCGAGTGGAATGAGCGGATTGTCGATATCAAAGAAAAGCTGCAGCAGGGCAAGGATATCTCTCAGGAAGAGCAGGAGGTCATCGCGGACATCCCCGATGAGGTCATTTCCTCTGGGGACGCATCAGATCTGCTGATCAATGTTCCGCAGCAGGTGAGCACGGTCAGCGATAAGCTCACCCGTTCTCTTGGCCCCGCCGTATTCGTTTCTGAGGACAGCTATATGATTGACAATCTGCTGTTCGTCGATGACGAGATTCCCGTAGAAGCTGAGGCGGTCTACCGCACCAGAGTCGATAACGCGCCCGAAATCGTTGTCAACGTGTATGAAAACGTTGCGACAGACCGTGTCAACAAACACGTGCTGCCCTGCTTTGACCAGGAAGGTAATGAACAGTATCCGGATCCGGAGCTTAAGGTAAAGCGCATCGGCAAAGTCCGGCTGCAGCTTCCTCCGAATACACCCAAGGGTTCTCCGATCCGTGTTGTGTTCCGCTCCAGTACCGTCGGTCTGGAAGTGACCGCCGAGAACATGAAGACCGGCGAAGCTACTACGGTCGAGATCAATCCCGACAACGGTTATACAGCCGAACAGGTCACCGAGGCAAAGAAGCGTTTCGAGGGGATCAATACCAGCGGTCAGATTTAAGAAGCTATCCGATGATTAAAGGTTGGCATCGCATCACTGTATTTGCGATGTGATGCCAATCTCTGTGGAAGGATAAATATTTAAGGGGAGCAGTTGTATATGGAGACTCCCAAGGTATTAAAACGGACAATTACACCAGATATTCGCGCTAGTCGGGAACGAGACATGGAAGCAGTTCTTGATAACTATCGTGAAAACTCAAGGGATCACGGTGTTACTGATGAAGCGGCCATCGAGCGATTCGTATCCGAGGAACGTGATAAGATACAGCAAGAATATGAGAGCCTGAACAATGGCGATTGTTCGGCAAACATCTACCATACATCTACCGATTGGGAGGGCATTGCTTCTGAAATGAAGCAGCAGGAAGCAGAAGAAGAAAATGGGATGTCCATGTGAGAATACACGTGATCTGTTGGTGACGTCCGAAACAAAATGACGAAACGTGAAATGCAAACCTGGATATGAATTTGCATGAAAAGGAGGTGCTGTTATGACTTGGACTTGCCCTAAGTGTGGCAAACCCAATCTGATGTCGCAGACGCATTGCAACCGCTGCGGAACGTCTCGACCGGGTAACACATATCACCATAAGGTAGTGTTACCGCTTAAGAAGAAGTGAAATGTTACCCGCCTGATGATGGTCGACTGATTGTCGACCGAAACAAGATCATCTTTCATTGAGGTGCTTTTGTCGCGGGAAATTAAAAATGTGTTTGGGAGAAACAAGAAGTATCAAACAATAACCATGTATAGGAGTGCAACGATATGAGCACATCAGTCGGAATAGATTTAGGAACCACATTCTCTGCCGTGGCCTATATTGACCCCAAGTCTAAACTTCCTCAGATCATTCCTAATAGCGAGGGTAGCAAACTAACCCCCTCGGTCATTCAATTCCTCGATGGCGAGATCATTTTCGGCAGTGAGGCGGAAGATGCCTATAACGCCGGCGAGGAAGACTGTGTTGCGACCTTCAAGCGGGAGATGGGCGAGAAAAAACCATATTGCTACATTGACGGCAAACCCTATACATCCGAGGACTTGTCGGCGCTTTTGTTGCGGCACTTGAAAGAGGAAGCAGAGGCTGCTATCAGCGACACCATTAAAGATGCCGTTATAACGGTTCCCGCCTATTTTTATTCCAAGGAACGCGAGGCGACCATCCGTGCGGCAGAGACTGCAGGACTCAAAGTCAAGAAAATCATTGACGAACCGAATGCCGCAGCTATGGCATATGGATTGAACCACTGGAGAGAGAACGCCAACATTCTCGTTTATGATCTGGGCGGCGGAACTTTTGATGTGACACTTGTCCATATGGGAAAGAACGGCGTCCTTTCCACGATCACGACCAGAGGCAACCATAAGCTCGGCGGGCGCGATTGGGACGCCAGAATCCAAGATATCCTTGTTTCCCGTTTTGAGAGTGAAACTGGCCTCTCGATCCGAGACGACCAGGAATTACTGTCTATTGTCGGAGGAATGTCCGAGGGAGTTAAAAAGCAACTCTCGGCGCAAAATATGCAAACGGCGAAAGTGGCCGCATCATTCCCCGGATATGGGAGGGTCGCAGTAAACATTACAAGAACGGAGTTTGAAGAGAATACGGCGGATCTCCTTGACCGCACTGGTGCTTTGTGCCTTGCTGTCTTGGAGGAGGCTGGACTCTCGCAGCGAGATGTTACCGATGTGCTTCTGGTTGGCGGTTCAACAAGGATGCCGCAGGTACCAAACTATCTTCAAAAGCTGTTTAAGAAGCGTCCCCTCTCCCACGTCAATCCAGATGAAGCAGTGGCGCTCGGAGCCGCAATTCAGTCCTCCAAGGAGAATGAGTCCTATGCAGCACTTGCGGTTCAGATTGTGGACGGAAAGAAAACCACCGACAGATCCAGTGCTGGTCTCAGTACGCGCGTCGCTGTTCGTGCGGAAAAGAGACTCAACAGTCTCAGTATGCTTTCGCTGCGGGAAACCACTGCTCATGCAATGGGCGTAATTGCTATTAACGATGAGGGCAATCGTTACTACAACGAGATTATTATCCCGGCCAACCACCCGCGCCCCGTCCGAGCGGCCAAGCGGTTCCGCTTCTATACCTCTCCTCGGTCAAATAACGAACTTGCCATCTATGTTCTGCAGGGAGATCGTGAGAATCCGCTGGATTGCCAGATCACATATAAGTATGTAGTTACCGGAATTCAGCATGTCAAGCGCGGCGAGAAGATTGGCACGGTTATTCGCATCCAGTATAGCTATGACGTAAACGGTGTTATACATATTCAAGCCCGGCAGGAAGATTCCAATGTTGATCTTCCCATCCGACGGGAAAATGTTCCTGCAGATGTCGCCAAGTTTGGGCAGCCTGTTACCACTGAAAACAAGGATCAGGGCTTCAACGTCGGCCTTCAGCTTGGCACGAGGAGCGGTCAGAGCGTGGTTCATAAGTACAAAGCCGTTACCTTCAGCAATGTTGAATGGAGACAGTACGACAATATTCTGATGCATCCGAGTGGGGCGCAGTTTAACGAACCGGCGATTCATGTGATTGCCAACGAGGAGAATATCGAATTCCACGGATATAACGTCAGCGCGATGAATGAGGGAGTGCGGTACACGATTGATCCGTCCGATGATTTTGAAATCGAATGCGACATCAACACGTCTACTATCAGCCCACATCCGGGCGGATATCTGGAAATCTCACTGGGACTGATTTCTGCGTATCTGAACGAGAACGGCGGTTCTATACTGTTGGATGGGGCAAGCGTGGCAACGGTCGGTCCACAATTTCACCTAAGAATGTCGTTGACAGACGGCGGACAGTATGAGGTCGAAATTGACGGAAAAGTCATTGGAAGAAAGTTTCAAGCTTCCGAAAATGAGATTGATATACGATTTGGCTTTATCCATGATTCTCATTGTTGCCAGTTGCTTTCTCATGCATATGTCTCTGACATCTCCATGATGCAAGCAGCCGGAGGCGACGGAGATGACAATCCTGATACGGACACTTGGAATGACTGATAGACGGATACAAGCGCACTGAATTGTTGTGGGGAGATTTGACGTGGCAGAGTTTGATTTATTTGGTTTGGTGGGGCTGGCATTTGATCCGCCTGAGACCAATGCTGAGCAGGTAAAAAAGAAAATTGAACAGAAAAAAGCAGAGCTTGGCTCTGCGCTTGGGAGAGAAACGCAGCAGACAAACCGAGATGCCATTCAAGCGCAGATTGACTATCTGGACGGTGTCGTTGCACAAATCTTGACGCCTGATGGAAAGAAGCTGGTTGATTCTGCCTTTAAGCCCCTTGCGGATCAGAAAACCGCAGTGGAGCTGAGTTCTCTTACGGCTACAGTCGAATTGCTTGCAATGACTGGCGGCCATACCGTTACCGAGGCTTCGATTCGTCATTACAAAAAAGAAAGTCGGCTGTCTATCGAGCATGTCAAAAAGGTGTTTTCCGACGCAGGGTTTGAGATTATCGATAAAGACCCGTTGGCGGCGTTTCCCAAGTTCCCTACAAATGTAGATCGCATTTATTCCGAGCTGGATGCGTTGAGGAAAACCAAAGATCCGAATCCGAACGGTGAGGATACTTCCGTCGTTGTCGATCTGTATTCATTCGCGGCTTATATCTCCAAAGATACTGAAAACATTGCTTTGTACAGAGCGATGGAAACGAAAGAGCTTTGGGAGATATTCGCCCCCGCTTCTCGCAAATACTCACAGCGGAATGATGATCTGGGAAAGCTGTGCGGCTCCCTCTCGGCGGCTGCAAAAACTTATGTATTCAACTCGGATGAAAACCGTGCGGCGTATGATCGGCATCTGGTTTACCATTCAGAGGAACTGACTAAGCTGTTTGCCACGATGAAGAAAGCTCCGCAAGCAACTCTGCTCAATTCAAAATTCGCGGACCCTTGCATTAAGATCATTTGCAATTACTTCCCGGATTATGATGTTGCTCTGGCAATCTACAATACGGAAGCCGGATTCACGGACAATTACTATTGGCCGATAGCGTGGGTGTATACGATCAAGTGCAGCTATTGCGGCTCTGTGAGCGAATTCGAGTCTGAGGCCGACGCACTGAAAGCGAATGCCTGTAGAAACTGCCACAAGCAGCTTTTCAAAAAGTGTGACAAATGTGGAAAGTTAATCCCTGTATTCAAGGACTCCTGCCCGCATTGTGGGTACATCTTTGCCAGCGCCGCGCTTTTTTCAAAGTTCTACCAACAGGCCGAGAGTGCATTTAGGAAAAATGATTTTGAAAACGCCCGAAAATATCTGTTTCAAGCGCAGTCGGCGGCTCCGGGTGAAAAAGGGCGCATCGATCAGCTCTCGGTCCAGATTGACAAGGCAGAGGCCACGCTAAAAGAGCCGATAAACCGACTCCACCAGCTCATCGCCGAGCGCAAGTATCAGACCGCCCGCGCCGAACTCGGCGGGATTATAAAGAGATATCCGAGTCTGAATGACTCGGAGTTCGAAAGGATTATCACGGGAGAACTCTCCAAGGCTGACGCGCTGTTCGCCTCGACAGGCAGAATGTCAGCATCGCAGAAAGCGGATACCTGCGTATCGATTTTGATGCAGTGCGCTGACCACGCGCCGTCGCTTACGTTCCTTCGCGCCAACGCGCCGGCACCCTGCCGTCTCTTGAATGTCACGCCGGTTTCCGACTCCGGGGTAATCAATATCAGTTGGAACCGTACTACAGAGCAAGGTGTTACATATCGGCTGCTTAGAAAGAACGACGGAAAAGGCTCCACGTCGGAAATAGATGGAGAAATCCTCTTGGACGATACCACAGCGACATCGTATGTAGACAAGATCGTTAAAGCAGGAAGGACATATTCGTATTCTGTGTTTGCTGCGAGAGCTGATGTGTTTTCAGCCCCGCTCTCCACATCGGGGATGCTGTACGCCGACGTGAGGAACTGCCATGTGGTGCAACACGGCTCCAGTATCCGCATCACTTGGGATTCTCCCGAAAACAGCAGCGGCGCAACAGTATATCGGATGCAAGGCGGGCAGACATCTATACTGTCCGAATCGGCACACGGAAGCTTCGAAGATACTACCGCTCAGTTTGGAACGACCTATAAATACAGGGTTTGTGCAAACTACGGACGACAGGATAAAAGTCCCGGCATCGAGGCGGTTATCACCCCTCTGGTTATCATTGACTCTTTCTCGATCCGTGTCGATCAGGTTAAGAACAACATATACAAAGTCACCTGGAGTATCAAGCAAAAAGGGATTGATCTTAGGATTCAGGTCAATAACAAGCTGGTTGCGGAGGCCAAGTCCGATGATGGATCGGCGCAGGTGAGCCTACCCAAGGATACATACTGCACAGTTAGCGCGGCGGCTTATTCCGGCGGCAAGTGGTTGAACAGTGAAAACAGAGTTGGTGTCAACACATACTCTGCTTGTGGGATCGATAAAAAGGCGACCGAGATCGAGGAGAATCTGATTTCCGGCAGAAATGGAATCAACTATCGCATTGATCTGAAAATTCGCATGGTCGGCAATATACCATCTAGCGTGGTTGGGTTCTATTATACCGTGCGAACCTCGTCAGCATCGGACAGATGGGCAAAAGCAGACGATATTGGCAAAGCATCCGATATTCAGAGAATCACTGTGGATGCCTATGAGAAACGCGGATACATTCCTTTTCAGGACTTCGTGGTCAATGAAACCGCTTTCTTTATTTCCGTGTTCACGATCCATGAACTCAACGGAAAAGAGTTGGTTTCCGAGTCTGCCAAGCTGAAGGTGGAGCGGCCTTTACTGGCGAATCTGTTTTGGTCTGTCAGCTATGGGATGTTTGACGGTCTGAAGCTTCATATTGAAGTGGAAGGAAACAGGCCGATTGAATATGTTCCAGAACTCTACTTGTGCGTCTGCGATTCCGGTCAGTTTATTGCGGCGTATGACGACAAGAATGCTCAGATCATGATGAAAGTTCCTGCGGACGATCTGGATTCACCGCAGAAAAAATACAGCAGGACTTACGCAGTCAAAACGGACGTAACGAGTAAGTACTTGAAAAAGTACAAATATTTTTTGTTTGAACCCTCAAATAGCGGCAACGACAGCATTTCACTTCGGTGGAAACAAGGATTTTCAGGAAAGGTATAGGTGTTATCATGGCGAAGTTTACATGCCCCTTCTGCATTCGCGAATATGACAAGAGCAAGGTGCTATATGTCTGCCCGGATTGCGGCAAGTCCACAGACCCCGGTTGGTTTGCTCGTGAGCCGATCAAGTGCAAAACATCGGGTTGTGGAGGGTTTGCTACCCTGCGGAAATGCCCGTCCTGTGGGCAGGTTATTCCGAAAATGGCACTGGAAACGCCGAATCTTCCGTTCAGCATTGTGGGCGTTTCCAACTCTGGCAAGACCAATTATATCACGGTGATGCTGCATGAGCTGGCGCGGTCTTCGGGGCTGCGCCTTGCGTTGGGGCATCAGACCAAGTACACTCTGGATCATCAGAATATGAACCAAGATCTGATTTATGAGCAGCATACCATCCCGGAGGCTACCAGTCCGGGGGAAAATATGCCGCAGATCTGGTACATAAGGAATCTTGAGAAAAAGCGTGGCAACGATGTTCCCACCTATACGTTCACGATTTTTGACGGAGCAGGCGAAGATCACGAGAACAACCTTGACCCCACCTCCACAGTTTGCCGCTACATCAACGCTTCTAAGGCGATCCTTCTGGCGATTGATCCGCTGGTTCTTCCCAACATTCGTCGCGGCGGTTTGGTTGACGCGGACGTCATGAGGAATTCCCTCGGTGGAGCAGAGAGCGTCAGCAAGAATTCCGAAGATGTTATCAACAGCGTGGCGGCCTACATCAAAGCCGCGCGCGGGATCAAGACTACGAAGAAGTTGGATATTCCTGTGGCAGTCGTTCTGACAAAGTTCGACACCATACTGAACCATCGGGCTTTCGGGCCGCAGGCTTTGATCAAGAAAAGCAGCCTGACCGTGAGAAACGGCATGGTCGATATTTCGGAAATTAAGCAGATTGACTCAGAGATGCGTGACTGGCTGGAGAAGATTGGCGAGAGCGCATTTATCAACGCTTTGGACTCCCACTTCAAGGAATACTATTTATTCGGCGTATCGAGCTATGGTGCGCCTCCGGTGGATGCGGATACCTTGCCCGAGGAAATCAAGCCGCACAGGGTTCTCGATCCGATTCTCTGGTTGTTTAAACGCTATAAATTTATTGACTAATTCGGTTGTTCACCGGTCTACCGGTTATCAATAACAGCGCAGACGAGGAGGAAGCGTATGTATTCGGAAATCATTCATACTCGATGTGGAGACGGCATTGATATCAAGAAAAACCAAGCTTCCGTGCCTGGCGGAGGGATTGGCGGATTTAAGGTGTATTCCTGCACGTGCAATGTAACGGACGATGATTTTGTCGATCTGCAGTTTTTGGACAAGGTTCTGAGTGAAAAGCAGTCCTATGCAGATCCGGCTTTTATGGACGATGCGTATCTGTACTATGTTCCTGATATCGGGAATCGGATACTCGTCAATTTTCATCCGATTCATTTTGACAGAACTGTAAAAGGTGGCAGTTATCCGCGTCGCCCCGGCAATTTCATTAACCAAGGGTTCATGGGAGGGTTTGACGACCTTTATCCATATGAAACCTTTGGCAATCATTCCGTCTGGGATGCGCAGGAGCGAGGTGAAGCCTTCTACTACGAAAATGCTCCAACGCCACTTCCCCAGCGAGACAACCTTTCGGATGAAATTGGGAATATCGGCCTTGACGATATTGCGAGCTTCGTGGCGGACGGGCGTCGCGACGTGTTGAAGAGTGCCATCGCGTTCCTCGTCGGCCAATATGATCTGCCGCCCGAGGAGAGAAAGTTCCTCGTGATTCGAGATGAGGATTCTAGGCATCTTGAATTGTGGATTGCCGCCATTGAGAGCGCGTTCTCTCCGCGAATGGCATCGGGGCTGTCCTTTGCTACGCGCCTTGATAAATTTACGAATAACAATAAGTACACCGTAAATCTGAATGGCCGCTATCAGCCGATGATCGATTTGCAGAATCCAGATCAAAAGCTGCGCTACCGTGCGATGATCGTGGGCGTTGACGGACGAGATAGAACGAATAATGCGGCTGTGAGAGTGCTGCCAAATTCGCCTTATGTGATTTTAGACGGAAAGACCAAGACGCTGTCAGCACAGGTGGAAGCATCTAATCCATTCTATCACTTTGTAACGGGGTTCGATGACGGGCACAGTTATTTCTGCAGGGAGTTCATGCAGACGGTGGATCTTTCGTCGCCATCAAGCGATGTGATAAAGCTGTTTGTCGCGTACTCGAAACTGGAGAGCTATGGGTCGTTCCCCGTGCTTAAGGACGTGGTCAGCGGGCTAAACACCCTCAGCCACCACCGCCTCATCAAAACACTCTATCTTGAAAATCTCTATGAAAAGATCAAGGCAAACCTTTCCGAGTATCTAAAGGAAGATGCTGCGCTGGCGTTCTCTGTGCTGAATTGGCTGAACAAGGCAGCTGCGGTCGTCGGAGATACCGCCGCTGCAGAGAGCTTTCAGCGGATCGTCTGCCAGTCCTTTGCATCAAATGTCTTTAAATCGCCTCGGAGTGAAAAGACAGCGGAGCTTGTGGAGATCGTTGGAGCCAGCTCCTTTGTGCAGGAAGCGGCTGCTCACCTTACATCGGAGGCAACGGTTCAAGAGTTCCAAAACTATATGCTGGCATACAAATCTGATGACTGGGTCAGATTCTCCGAGATTTTCGTAAGCAACTTACGAAATATGCGCGGCGTCAGAGAGATGCTGTCCAACTCAGCGCGAGAGGTGTTTACAAACAGCATTAAGGCTCTTTACGGCGAGAGAGACGGACAAGGTGCGCTGAAGGTCGCCGACTCCTATTACAAAATCAATCCGACAGACACTGTCGATACCCTCTTGTCGGATGCGGGAAGCTCGAGCGATGCAAACTACATCGGATTTATTCTGCAGCTGATTTGCAGAATTTCGCCGGAAACGGTTTCCTCTGATCGCGCCCTCTCGAATTTCCGGCATCAGCTTCAAGGCTACCGCTTGGACGGCTACTTCTTCAATGTACTGGCGTTCAAAGCAAGACAGCTTACCCGACCGCAGGAGATGGAAAGGTTTCTGGATGATGTGCTTTCCGACAGAGAATTCGCGGGAATGGACATGTCGCCCATTTTGAGTTCCTTGGATAAAAATCTTGTCGTCTCTGACAAAGCGGCCGCTAAAGTGGCTGCGAAGATTCAAAACAATAACACCGGACGGGCGAACTGCGTTAACTCAGCGCACATCTGCGCTTTGAGCGTCATAGATGACAAGCGGTTGGCGGAGTCGGTTCTTTCTCTTGTGAACAGCTTGATTGCACAAGGCTTCCCCTCGGCCGAGGATGCAGCCTATGCCGATATGCTGATGAAAAAGCTGTTCGCCAGCAAAGTCTCGGAGGAGGTATTTGCTGTTATTGTTGAAGCCTCTGAGAGATCACGATTTTATGCGGACCGGATTGTTGGAGAAGCATTCCAATATCTGGGCAGTCGTCAGGAAGGTATTATTGGCGAGGTAATTGCCGCCGCCTCCAGAATGAACGGCGGGAATCTTTTCAACGCTTTGGTTGAAAACTGTGCGGCTGTGAAAAAGTTCGATAAAGGAATGTCCGCAATCAGATCAACGCTGAGAACCAAAGGAGAGCAGCAATACTTTGCCTTAGTTGAAAGAGATGCGGCAGCGTTGCGAGATAAAAACAAAAGCGGGTCGATATTTGGGAGGTTCTTCTCGCATGGCTCATCTGGTGATTCCAAGTCTAGTCGCTGGGGAAAAAAGTAAAGGGTGCGGTGACGTATGGAAGAACTGCTTGGCATTATTGTCGCGGTCTGTGTTGTAGTATGGCTGCTATATCTGTTGGTCGAATATGTAATCATGCCCATAGCATCCGTCTTGCTAACCGTTAGCGTAGTTGTAAGCACGGGCTATGCGCTGTTTGTTTCCCTGCACAGCTTCATCTCCGCTTTCAGAGAAAATCTGAATCCATATAAGACATATGTGGATAACCACGCTGACGCAACACAGGGGATAAAGCGAAATTACTGTTTTGGCCCAGGATTTCACCAAATATCTCAGATCGTCAGCGGTGCATTCAAAAATCTGGCAGATTACCGAATCAAGCTAAAGGCATGGAAAGATAAAGCAATTCGGCATAGCTGGATCATTGATATGTGGATATATATCGGGTACGGTCTGGCGATCTTCTGCGCACAGGTTTTAGGCTGCATCTGGGTAGGCGTCTTTTCGTTTATCCTCGCCACAGGGATCATTATTGGGATGATCGGATTTTTCCTGTTCTTCTCAATCCTCTGGCTATCCGACCGTGCTGTACTAATCAAAAATTCGATACATACCCGTTGTCCAAACTGCAAGCGCAAATTTGTAGTTCCGACCTTTGAATGCCCCACCTGTGGGCTGGAGCACAAGAATTTGGTTCCTGGGCCATATGGCGTCATGAAGCGTAAATGCTCATGCGACACCATTCTGGCAACTACGTTTATTGGCGGTCGATCCAAGTACAAGGCGCATTGTCCCTTTTGCGACACGGAGCTATTTTCAAGCGGCTCCCAGCAGTACGGGATTCAGCTGGTTGGAGGGATTGGCGCGGGGAAAACCACATTCCTCGCAGCTTTTTGGAACGAATATAGAGCTTGGCTGAATCGGCTGCAGGGAATCTCCTATGAAGCAACTCCGTCTGAAGCCTTCAAAATTTTAGATGAATGGTTTGAGAGTGGAGCCGCCGAAGCGACGACGGAAACCAACGCAAGCATGTACAGTATCCTCCACTCTACTGGGAAGAATACGTCGATCCAGATGACAATGTATGATATTGCCGGAGAAGTGTTCAATTTTTCCGAAGCTGATTTGCAGCAACAGCAATTCCGCTACTGCGAGGGATTTCTGCTGGTGATTGATCCTACCGCCTCGGCAAACTATGTTTCCGAAACGATTGGGAACTTTATCAACTCTCTGGATGAGATTATGGGCAAACACGCTACAAAATCGGCGGCAGTACCGGTAGCGGCCATCATTACAAAGTCGGATTTGTACAAGCGAGAAATCGGGCTTCCACGTATCCGTGCGACATATAAGAGTGCGGAAGCATCTGCATCAGAGCCATATGCATATGCCGACCATCTCAATAACGTTTGTCGCACATTCCTTTTGGAGCATGGCTTTGATAACGCAGTGAATCTAATCGAGGCGGAGTTCTCGAATATCAGATATTTCCCGGTCAGCGCAATGGGTCACAGCATGGAAGACGGGCAATACGAGCCTTGGGGCGTCCTCGACCCGGTCTTCTGGCTGATGGGGCATGAAAACTGCCCTTTGCGTGAAATCGTAACACAATCGTGAGGAGGTACCCACAATGGAAAAGTTCGGCTTTGTCTTAGCGACAAAGATGTTGGTCGATGGTAAGCGCAAGGTTCGGTATATGTACCATGAAATCGCCTCGAATCCGCAAGACAGCGGTTGGCGTTTCTTTTGTGGGGACGAGGATGAGGAGTATGTAAACAACCCCGAAAATATCGGTGTTTACGATATCAACACGATCCTCGAGCTGGATAAGAGCGTCCTGCCTTACCTCAGCTGCGCAGTCGGAACCGCTTTAGAGCGGGAGGATGAGAACGCCACCTTTGTGGTGTCGAGCGGCTTCGGCGCGGATGAAGAGTGTGATTGATTATGGCACTCCATCGTCCATATATCCGGCAAGAGGTGCGGAAAGAAGTAGAGCGCAGGGCCGAGAAAAACGAAAAGGGTCAGTTTTTGGACGCCCATACCCATAAGCCTATCGAGGGTCAGTATGATCTGGGACATAAGGCGGGACATGAACACTGGCGCGAAGCGGAGCAGGCGGAGCAAGAGGGACTCACGCAAGAGGAGTTTAATGATCGGATGAATAATCCCGATTTCTATCAGATCGAAGACCCGCACGAAAACCGATCTCATGCCCACGAGATGCCCGCCGAAGAGCAGAGTGAGGAACAGGGCGAAGAAAACGGTCAGGAGATGTGACCAGCAAGAAGGCAGGAGCGAGGAGTATTTATGGAAGACCTGAAAATCAAATTAGAGGAGTTATCCTATTACATTACTGCGGCCACATCCAAAATCGGAGAATGGTGGGGTGCGATCCCGCCGTTTATCCAAACTGCCCTTAAAATAGCGATGATCGTGGCCTGCATAAACATCATTTTTAGTTTGATAAAAGCCATCATCGCGAACAAATCCACATGGAAGCCAAAACCTGATTGCGAATTGATGTTCAGCTTCTCAGGCGGTTCTGGTCAATATCAGCGCAGCCATATCTACTCCGATGCGCATAAGCTCCTATTTGATAAGACGTGGTCCTACATCAGCTTCGCAGGACTGGCGTTTCGGTTGGGGAACATAGAAAACACATCAAAGACCATAACGTTTCTGATTTCCCTGGCTTACATCCCGCTGGCGATCCTTGGCATGACAGAAATGTTGTTTCGGGCTGTGTTTGGCGTAGTATTTTATTTCATCGTCAATCTGATATATTTGCTGTTCCTCCTGTTACTGGGGATTATCAATCTGGCGTTGATGCCTATATTTAACTTGATAGACAAGTCAACATATGAAACGCAGCACTGTCCGACGTGTTACTCAACTTTCCGACTTCCGGCTTTTGAGTGCCCTCACTGCGGAAAGATTCATAATAAACTGTATCCGGGACGGTGCGGGGTGATTTGGGCTAAATGTTCATGCGGTCATTTTATTCCATGCGCATCCATGTCGAAACGGAAGAAGCTGGCTTCCTACTGCCCCAACTGTAACCAGATGCTTGCGGGCGCGAATATCAAATCACTGACTGTCCAAATTGTCGGGGGAAACTCATCCGGGAAAACAGCTTATATTGCGGCTTTCCAGCACCTTTACAGGAATGCGAATAGTGCGCAATCGGCAGGCAAAATCAAGGTTTCTCCATCGGATGATTTTGATCTGCTGGAGACGCATTACAGAACTGGCAGAACCGAAAAATCCTCGACAGATGCTGTGCATGCGTATTATGTCCTCCATGAAGGGAGCGGCCATTCTGACCAAGGAATCGTCCTCTATGATGTCCCCGATGAAATCATTTTGAGCGAACAATATGAGCGGAACCCCTTGAACTTCGGATATAGCGATGGAGTAATCATCATTGTCGATCCGCTGAGTGTTCGCTCGGTGAGGAAAGAGTGTGAATCCGCGTTGGGAGCAGGATATGCGGACGGTTATTCTGATGACTCCACAGAGGACATCATTATCCACTTCATCAATAAATATTCGGAGGTCGCCGGACGCAGAGCCAGAAAAATGAGCGATATGCCGGTAGCGGTTGTGATTGCCAAGGCGGATATATCTACCATTAAACAGAAAATCGGAATGGTAAAAATCAAGGCCAATTACAAACCCAATGAATCCCAGTTCAGAAATTTTGATGAGGCACGGGATACCATGTGCAGGCGCTATCTCTCTGATATCGGGTTGGCAAACTCCTTAAATAATTTGGAGAGCGTTTTTTCGCATGTTTCATATTTCCCGGTCAGCGCCATAGGACATGCCGAAAAGGAACAGGCACCCTTTGATCCGTGGGGCGTTATTGAGCCGGTCGACTGGATCGCCAGAGCAAGTCAGAACAGCATACAGAATGTAACGAAGCAGATCGTGGGGGAGCAAAATGGCATCGGTTAGAAAAACATCGGGAACTACTGTAACTCTGTGCATTTTTATTGTCACCATCGTAGTTCTGACCAGATTGTCCAACAGGTGGGACAGCGATTTTATCTCTCAGATGAATCTGATTCTGAGCTCGAGACCTCGCATAGGGGCGTTTCACTCTATTGTTTTAGGTGTCTCGTTTTGGCTGCTGCTGATTGCCTCCACTTTCGATGCAGTTTTTCGCGAAAAGAAAGGGTTGGACATACTCAGCGCTTTTGGAATCCCCATCATCTTTTCCAGTTGCATAGCAATATGGGGATTGGTCGTAATATCCTCCTATGTCGACTTGCGCTGGTTCTGGCTGTTTTACTATGTTGTCATGCTTATTTGCACGAAGCTGTCCTTTAACAAGATATCCAAGGCCAAGGGCGGCGGACCAACGAAAATCAATGATTTTTTTAAGACCCCACCATCAAAATGCGATGCAGAGGTAAGTATCGTAGATCGGTACGTTCTGTTTTCCGCTAAGGCGGTTCTGCTGGTCTTGTGGTTCCTACAAATCATTATGATCATTGCTTTTTGCGTTCAGTACAGGGAGATTTTTCCCTTTACCTGATATACCAATACTGTCATCAGCTTATTAGAGAGGAGGTCGATTCATGGAATCCAAAGAAAATGTTCAGCGGAGAAATCTGGAGGAGTCTGGGGAGGTTTTGCGGGAGCACGAAGGCTACTCCAAACAGTCCAACGACGACGACTCGTCCCAGAACAAGTGGGAAGAAGCGATGAAAGACGTTCCATCCTATGAGGAGCATATGGAACAAATGGAAGAAGAGGAAATGTCAATGTAACGGTGGCGGTTAAAACCCCACGATTTACGGAGGAGGAATCACACGATGCCGAAGATTGATAAAGACGGAAGAGAGTATATCGAACAGGACGGCAAACGGTACTACCGCAACTTCTGGGGCGAGTGGGAAGCAGAAAAAGATTGGCTTGGCAACGATAAGGTAGAAACTGACTGGATCGGCAATCCGAAGATCGAGACTGATTGGCTGGGGAGGCAGAAGGTTGAGACAGACTGGTTGGGTAATCCCTATGTTGAGCCGGAGAAGAAAGATGATTCCGGCTGTTATCTGACAACAGCATGTATGCGGGTTCTTAGTCAATCCTTCAACGACGATTGCGACGAGCTCGGCACATTAAGAGCGTTTCGAGATGCCTATGTGAAGGAGCGTCATCCGGAAGCGGTCGAAGAGTATTATCGGGTCGCTCCGAAAATCGTAGCCGCAATCAGTCAGAGGGAGGATAGCCAGAGCATCTACCAGAAAATCTATGAAGAACTGGTACTTGGGACGCTGAGACTGATTGAGCAAAATCTGTGCGAGGAAGCTTATACCCTCTATCGGGATTACAGCTTGGTGCTTAACCGTACTTATTGCTGACTATCACTATACCAATAATAAGCGAGGGACAGGAAATGAATATCACAAAATACGGGATTTCTGAATGCTGCGGGTACGGTTTCTTTAGTTGTGACTCATATGAAAAACATAGCGTATTTTTAACGAACAGAAGAATTGTCGCGGAATCCGAAATTACCACTGAGTCAGCACAAACATTGGAATGGACACCTGATGTTTTACATGGACTTCAGCTTGATGCAACAAACTATAGTCCAATTTATGTTGTCTTTGATAGTGACACTGGAACATGGAAAGAATACTTTTCTGGTATGACGGTACATTTGGTCCCACCTTCCTACTCTTTTCCAGAGGCTGTTCTTAATGTTGACAACATGCCGAATTACTGTGATATTTTATCTGTTTCAAGACCATGGGAATGCAATGCAACTGAATTTGCAGAGGGTATCTCTAAATATTCAGACAAACAGATAAAGGAGATTGTTGCCCAACTGAATACTTTGCGTTCCAGTGCATCCGAATGGAAGTCTAAATTCGATGCTGTGGTCAAAGCTGTTAAGGATGAGCGGGCCGCAAAGGAAGCCGGACTTTCCAGTGTTGAGTCCAAATTAGCCTCTGGCTTTGGGAAGTACGGAAACGATTCCTCTGGCGGCAACCAAGGAACATCCAATACACAAACGGCCAATCCGCAACAGGAAGCCAAGCCCGAACAGCCTCCCGCTCAAGAGGAAAAGCTCCAGTGGATCCGACAAGGTCGGTGTGCCTTTTGTGGCGGTGAGTTCAAAGGACTGTTTTCCAAGGTTTGTCGTGAATGTGGAAAAGCAAAGAATTACAGATAACCTATGGTTCCGATATATGAGGTCTCAAATGCAGAGTTATCTGCGCTCAAGTGTGAACGCATAGCACAGGAAGTGGGAGCGGAGTCTTACACCGAACTTTGGCTTACGCCGGACGGGAAAAGAATCATTAAGCTGTTCGCAGAAGAAGACACAACCAGAGGGTTTTTTGACGAAGATATAAAAAATGACACTTCAACCCTGATTGCGTTATCAAGCGTTTCGCATTGCTTTGATGATTGGTTTGTGTTGCCAAAAAATGATTTACCAACGGCAATCTCGGATAATTTGTTATTCCAGGCCATTTATCTGTGGCAGGACATTGAGCCAAGCAAAGCCTCTCTCGATGGTCGACTTCAAAAGAATTGAGCGACAAGTCTATGATGATATCATCTTCGCCAATAATAAGTTCGGATTTTCCATTGCTGATTTACATGAGGATATTATCATTTTAGGATACGATGGGAAAATCTATCATATTGATTTGGACGGAGGGCGTTGTGGAGACGGTAAGGGGCGGCGATCTTGCTATATTGTTTTTGAAAGTGAAAGGCTGGCTTCCTGTTCACCTAAGTACAAGTTCGACGGAAAGGGTAAAATAATCCCCTATGTGAACAGTGATTTGCTCTGTCTGGTGCATATTATCTTTAATCACCTGCTGCAGACGAATTTCTGCTTTGCAGAGATGATGTCCGAAGATCAGGAGCGATATTTGAATTACATAACTGAGTGCTGCAATGTCGCTGATCTTGCCGCCGTTTATAAAAATCTTTTTTCGAGTGAGGACAACTATTTTGACATACAGATTATCCAGTTCTTGCCGGATGATATAAGCACATTTTCGTATGATACTTTTATCCAACGCACATATAGATTTAAAACGCAAGATGATGTAGATGATGTAATGGCATTTCTACAGCTAAATGAAACGCATCTGCAACAGATTATTCCGGGAAGAGGCCTGCTGACCAACAAATTGCTTAACAACTAACACCGGATTCTGGAGGTAGCCCATGTTTATTTGGATGACCGGATTACTGAATATGAGCAGGATGTGGTATACTGAAAATCAACGAAAATGTTTCTTTGAAAAGGTGGATGCTTTATACATAGAATATTGCGTTCAATTTGTTAATGAAATGATACCACCCGCCGAAAGTCGAGAGATAGAACAAAAAATCAGAGCAGGAATTAACATCGAAGAGTGGTGGAACAGCAAATTCTTCTCAGAGTGCAGTGCCAAATACTTTGAACAGGAAAAAGTATATCCAGCGATGTTCGATGATTTAGAGAAGAACGGGTACTATTGGGAAGAAATCTATACTGATGCATCAGATGAAAACATAGAGGATTGGTATAAATGCTCTATAGTAAAATCACTGTTGCATGAATTTGTCAATGATGAGGAAAACCCATATAAGCTTAATGATCAATTCACTGACAAGGAGATTGCATGCTTTTCCTACACAATTTGCTCAATTATTGTTAATCACCTAAAGCAACACCTTCATATTGACTATGAGGATGCGGATCGATTGTTAAAAATACTATACTGCGGCGAGTTCGCTCAAAACGAATGGCTAAATCTGGCAAATGGTGAAAACATCAAAGAAATGAGACACAGACTAACAGAGCGTTTCCTATATAGGTTTTTGCTGAAGGATTATGATATGGGAATAGAACCCATGCTGTTTTCAGAGTTTTTACACGATGAGATTCTGTCGCCAATTTATATTGAAATTTATGAATCCAGATTTGAAATATTAAAAACGGGGAGAAAATATTTGGCGGAGAATGCAGAAAAATGCTGGACACCGAGCGAAATGGACAATTTTTATAATTTCATCATGGACAATGTTACAATGAATTTTGAAGCACCAGACTTTAATGCATACAGGCCATCGTCGGATGCCCATTAAGCGTACAAGGCTATAGTGTAACCAAATCTGTACACTGTAGCCTTGACTCTCATTATCCAAAGGATGATAGGTTCATCTGTCAATTTAACGTACTGGTGAGATACTCCCTGATTTCGGTTTCAAGCTGCTCCCTGGATTTGATAAAGTATGATAAGTTGCGCAAATTGAAAATCATATAAAGAAGACATGGTTTGCAGTCCTCTGGTAGAATGAAGTTGCGAGACAACACTCAGAAAGGAGACTACAAACCATGTCTGATAAGATTGTACAGTTCAACGAGGAAGTTATCAAGGGGCAGCTGAAAGAACTGGTTCGTGGTAGTGTCGAGGAGACTTTGAATGAACTCCTGGAAAAAGAAGCCGAAATGCTTACACAAGCGGCTCGTTATGAGCGTAATGAAGCGCGCCAGGGTTATCGAAGCGGACACTATGACCGAAACCTTACAACGACTTCCGTCGATGTTACGCTACATATGCCACGTTTAAAGGGAATTCCTTTTGAGACTGCTACCATTGAACGCTATTGCCGTCGTGAAAGTAGTGTTGAGGAGGCTCTTATCGAGATGTATCTGGCAGGTGTGTCTGTCCGTCGCGTTGAGGATATCACAGAAGCACTCTGGGGAACTAAAGTCTCACCGGGAACAATTAGCGAGCTGAATAAGAAGGCCTATGCTCGCATCGAAGTATGGAGAAGCCGCCCTTTAACAGGGAAAGAATACCCTTACATCTATGTCGATAGAATCTATCTTCGTCGAAACTGGGGAGGTGAATACGAAAACGTGGCAATCTTGGTTGCGATTGCAGTCAATCAAGATGATTTTCGTGAAGTTATTGGCGCTGCTGAGGGAATGAAGGAAGATAAATCCAGCTGGGTCAACTTTTTTCAGTGGCTGCGCGAAAGAGGCTTAAATGACATAAAACTCATTGTCGGAGACAAGTGCCTTGGAATGCTGGAAGCTGTAGGTGAAGTGCTTTCTGAGGCCAAGTATCAGCGTTGTACAGTCCATTTTTATCGCAACATTTTCTCGGTTGTCCCGAAATTTAAGGTAAGGCTTGTGGCAAAAATGCTGAAAGCAATTCATGCACAAGAGAGTAAAAAGGCTGCGCGAGAAAAAGTTGCGGCTATAGTCGCCGAGCTTCAGGGGATGAAGCTGAAAGAAGTCGCTAAGAAAGTCTCTGAGAGTATCGAAGAAACTCTGACTTACTACGATTTTCCAAGCGAACATTGGATGAAGATTTGGACGAATAATACGATTGAGCGTCTGAATCGCGAGATTCGGCGTAGAACCTGTGTTGTAGGCACATTTCCGGATGGAAACTCAGCGTTAATGCCGTTTTTTGCTCGGCTTCGTTATGTTGCGGGCTGACTTCATTTAATCAGAGGATGCAAACTAATTTGCGCATAAATCTTGACGGTACCCATAGCCATAACCTAAACCACTATTTTCTCTGCAGGGTAAAGTCCTTCGGCGAGACCAAGCTCACCCGGGATGAAGAAGAGGAGTTTCATCTGAAGAAAATGAAACTTCGCTATGAGGAGGCTTTGGCAGCGTACGAGGCAGGACTGGACAGCCGTCTCGGTAGACTGCTCGCAAAAAGGGAGCTTCCCGTATTGAAACGGGCCAAAACGCTTCTGGGCTGACGGTTCCGTTTATTTTGCTGTGCATGAAATATGAGACAGGTCGGGAATACATACACCGTATATTCCCGACTTGTCTTGTTTATTTATTTGAGAATCCCGCTTCCGTAGAGTATGCAGTAGAGCAAAAAGAGTAGCAGAAAATATTTCCAAGAATTTCTCACGAGATAGATGGTGAATTGCTCTAGGCGATATGTGCGCGGATACAAATCTTTCCACTGTTCGCTGGTATGATAATTCTTGGTGAACTTGCCGGTGAACCACTTGTCTTTGTCGAACAGCCAAGTGATTAAACCGGTGGCAAGCATAGGAACAAAGAGCCACTGTTCCATAAAGTGAATCGGGCGCGCCAAGAACTTGAGGGGGATCAGTGAAATACACCAGCAGAAGTACATGCAGCAAATACTCATGAGGCTCACGAAATAAACACGAGATAAGATACGGTTTCTTGACATGCTTTGCTCCTTTCTGAGACTTCGGGTTGTCCGGTAGAAAATGAATGTAACGGCCCACTTATCTGTATTTATTGTAACCCCTATTGCAAAAAAAAATAGGGAGAAATAGAGGGGGTTTCTTACAAAAGTCGTAAGTTTCGGTAAGAAGTTTGAGGAAGCGCCTGCGCAGTTTTGCGAGACTCTGTAAAGATTGTGTTTACAGCTTAGCTGCGTTAAAATAAGAGATATGATTTCAGACGCAAAGGAGTAGCCATGCAAATATCCAGTCGTTTCAGCATTGCCCTTCACATTTTTGCCTGTGTGGATGCATTTCAGGCGACCCACAAAATGACCAGCGACTTTCTGGCGAGCAGCATACAGACAAACCCGGTCATCATTCGGAATATTCTGTCGCAGCTTCGGCGCGCGGGGCTTGTTCGCATTGCGCGCGGCACAGGCGGCATCACCCTCGAGAGAGAACTGAAGGATATTTCCTTCTACGATGTCTATGCGGCCATTGAGCCGGTGGAGCGCGGGGCGCTGTTTCGCTTCCACGAGAATCCGAACCCGAACTGTCCGGTCGGCAAGAACATTCATAAGATACTGGATCATAAGTTCGCCGATATTCAGAGCGCCATGGAGGCAGAAATGCGGAAGTATACGCTTGAAGACATCCACCAGGATTTGCTGCGTCTCAATGCCATGCAGGAGGTAAGTCAGTCTGTCTGAGCTATGAGTTTTTTGATATCTTTTATTTAGAGACAGTGATAACGAGTTCGGCAAAGACTGCAGAGGTTTTATTTTCCCGCAAGGCGGACTTCCGATGATCGGGCTTGTTAAATGCTGCCGGGGCGTATCCCGGAAAGAAGGGAGGAAACACATGTTAAAGTATTTGATAATCGGCGCGGGCGGGGTCGGCGGCACGCTCGGCGCGTATCTGCTTCGCGCGGGAATTCCGGTGAGCTTTCTTGCGCACGGTAAGACCTTGGAAGCACTCAAGAAGAAGGGGCTCACGCTGGTAAAAGACAGCGGCGAGGAGACATTTTCACCGATCGCTGCGTTTGACGAGGCGAGTTACAACGAGACACCGGATGTCATTTTTCTCGCCTTAAAGTCCTATTCGATTGACAGCGTCCTGCCATTTCTGGAGCGCGTCGCCACGGAGCACACGGTCATCATCCCGCTCTGCAATGTCTTCGGGA
>ERZ773197.165-NODE-165-length-56168-cov-6.737494_pt1 | contig 56168 bp, 43 predicted proteins | sample MGYA00580999_ERZ773197 | MGnify/ENA primary metagenome ERZ773197 (study PRJEB29015, sample SAMEA2738166) | human oral metagenome | biome: human oral; feature: human-associated habitat; material: saliva | place: China | collected 2185 ...
TTCGGATAGCTGAAAAATATGGATTTCAAAAGTGTGGTATTATCGATGGACTGATTACCTATCGCTTGCAAAGGGTTTTTCGAGCTTGCAGGAGTAAGTAATTAAGAAACTTAGATTGAGTAGTAACAAAATATTTCTGCTGTAAAACTATTTAAAGTACAGTAATTTAATGGCTTGAGAAAAATATATTCTGAGAGATACAATACTATTTTGATACTACAAGTAAACGAAGTGGGGTAAAATATGAAGATGAAAAATAGAATTCTAATTGCTTTGGCTGTTGGATATGTTATTGCGATACTGCTTATGAGCGTCAAAATCTATTTTGGCTTTACTAATGCATATAGTACAAATATAAATGTACTAACCGTCAAAATACTTGGAATACCTATCTATGAACTTACAAAGTCCGGAACAGAGTATTTTGGTAAATCAATAGGAATTCATATGGGGGCAGTATGTGGCCTTTGTATGACACTTAGTGTTATTATTGAAGAGATTTTCTTTAAAGTAAGACAAAAATAGAAGAGATGGTAAAGGATTTTGTGTAAACTAGATTGTTAAGAAACTGTTGAACAAGAAGCATTTGTTCGTTGAGTGCGATTTATATACTAAATTTAGACTTTATACAATAGCTGCTAGACTGGCATATAAGGAGCGTGATAAGTTTTGTATTTATGTAAAAAGACATTAGAAAAACTAAGAAATATTATAAATGGAGATAGTACAGATGATTATAAATCAGGCCCTATGCTAGTCGCTTTTTTTAATGAACTTGGCCTTAATAATTTTTATGGTAAAGGTTTTCCGTCGAGATGTTTTTTTACGGATGAACAATTGAACAAGATTAACGGATCAGCTAAATTAGATGAATGTATAAAATCTATTTTTGCAGTAAATAATTACATAGGTAGAATAGGATACTTGGATAAGCTTATTGCAGAATTTAATCAATATTTAGCGTTTGATAAATGGGAAGTCATAAGAGATAATGGAGACATTACTTTTAAAAAGCTAGATAAAATAATTATAGAAAAGCAAGAAAAGAAAATAGAAATATCTGAAAATGAATTTTTGAATACTAAATTTGATGTTTCAGTTGAAAAAATTGGTTTGGAATCTTCTATTACTGAAATTTTAAGTAACAGGATAGTAGAGATTACGCGTAATATTTCAATTGGAAATTCGCTTTTATCTATTATTTTGATTGGGAGCGTTATGGAGGGGATTTTGTTAGGAATGGCACAGAAGCATCCCGATAAATTTAATAAAAGTAAATCTGCTCCTATGAATAAAAACAGTATAATAGTAAAAAAATTCAATGAATGGACACTCAGCGATTTTATTAATTCAGCATATGAATTAGATATAATCAAAGAAGTTATAAAGAAATTTAGCCATGTAGTAAGAGAATATAGGAATTATATTCATCCCTATCAGCAATTATGTTCTCAATTTAACCCGGATAAGCATACTGCATCTATTTGCTTTCAAGTGCTTAAAGCCATGGCAAAGCCAAGCAATTTTCTTCCCTCCATTGAGAAAATCAAGCATCTATGCTAGACTATTGCGGATTGGAGAGATTATGATTCGATTTATACATGGCATTTTACGGGAAGTAAAAGAGGATATGTTGGTAATAGAAGCAGGAGGACTGGGATATGGGGTTCGCATTCCTGCTTCTGTTTTTGATAAAGCACCTAAGACGGGAGAGGAAATTCTTCTTCATACCTACTTTTCGGTTCGAGAGGATAGTCAGGAGCTTTTCGGCTTTTGGGAGGAAAGGGATAGGGATTTTTTCATCAAATTACTTTCCGTTTCCGGCATTGGCCCTAAGACTGCCCTGGGGATTTTATCCTGTATGAGTAGGGAGGAGTTGATTCTTGCGATTATCAGTAATGACAGTAAGAAGATTCAGAAGGCTCCGGGACTTGGGAAGAAGTCTGCAGAAAGATTGATTGTGGAGCTCCGGGATAAGGTGCCTAAGGAAGAGATTACATTTTCCGGAGAAGAAGCTGTTGTGACGACTACTGCTTCCGTAGCGGTGGAGGAAGCGGTGGAAGCCTTGGTCTCCTTGGGATATTCGGCAATAGAAGCAAAAAGATGGATTACAAAGATTCCGAATTATGAGGAAAAGTCCGCCGAAGATTTGCTACGGCTTAGCCTGAAACAGTTTGCGTTGTAAGGGATTTTTATGGAAAGAAAACTGATACAAACAGAGGAGAGTAAGGAGGATTTATCTTTTGATCCTAAGATTCGACCTCAATTTTTGAAAGATTATATCGGGCAGGAAAAGTTAAAGGAAACCCTGTCTATCTATATTGAAGCGGCTAAGAAAAGAAAGCAAAGTCTGGATCACTGCCTTTTTTACGGTCCTCCGGGATTAGGAAAGACTACGATTTCCAATATTATTGCCAATGAATTGGGGGTTCACTGTAAGATTACCTCCGGACCGGCTATAGAAAAGCCGGGGGAAATTGCGGCGATTCTGAATAACCTTTCCGAAGGAGATGTACTCTTTGTGGATGAGATTCATAGACTGAATCGGCAGGTGGAGGAAGTACTTTACCCTGCTATGGAGGACTTTGCCATTGATGTACTGCTGGGGAAGGAAAGCAGCACCCGTTCCATTCGCCTGGACTTGCCACGTTTTACCTTAGTGGGAGCAACCACCAGAGCAGGACTCCTTTCCGCCCCTCTTCGAGATCGTTTCGGGATTATCGGGAAAATGGAGTTTTATAAAGAAGAGGAATTGGAGGAGATTGTCCTTCGAAGTGCCAAGGTACTATCCATTTCTATTGATAAAGGCGGAGCAAAAAGCATTGCCCTTCGTTCCAGAGGTACCCCAAGGCTTGCCAATCGTTTGTTAAAGAGGGTACGAGATTTTGCGGAAATCAAGTATAATGGTGTTATTCACAAGGAGGTGGCAGAGGATGCCTTGGACTTACTGGATGTGGATACTTTAGGCTTGGATACCTATGACAGACAGTATCTTTGGAACTTGATTGAGAAATTTTCCGGAGGACCGGTGGGGGTGGAGACTTTAGCCACCAGTCTGGGAGAAGACCGGGGAACCTTAGAGGATATGATAGAACCCTATTTGATTTTACAAGGTCTGATAGACAGAACCCCCAGGGGAAGGATTGCAACAAAACACGCGTATCAACATTTAGGACTGAGTGAAGCATAGGAAAAGGTGGAGAACATGGCAGATAAAAAGACAATTCAAGTCATTATTGACGGAAAGATTTATGTCCTAAGTGGGGAGAATTCCGAGTCTTACCTTCATGATGTGGCAGATTATTTGAACCATAAAATTGAAAGCATTCGTAAGGAAATGTGGAATTATAATAAGCTGGAGGAATCGGTTCGATCCCTTCTGCTTCAGATTAATATTTGTGATGAGCTTTTTCAGGAAAGAAAGAAAGTGGAGGAGATGCAGGAGCTTTTGGATCAGGAAAAAAGTGAAAGCTACTCCTATAAGCACGACTTGGTAAAGACCAAGTTAAAGCTGGATGGGGTGTTACAGGAATTGGAAAGTACCCAGAAGAAGCTTCTGGCTTTGGAAAAGAAGGAAGCGAAAGAAAAGGGATAGGATGGAGTAAGTAAGGATGCCAATCCAAAACAAAGAAAATTTAAAAGAAAAAGAGCCTTATAAAGCAGAGCTTTTGGCCCCGGCAGCCTCCTTGGAAGTATGCAAGGTGGCTGTTTTTGCCGGAGCGGATGCTATCTATATGGGAGGACAAAAATATTCCGCAAGAGCCTTTGCCAAGTCTTCTTTATCGGAAGAGGATGAGCTTTTGGAGGCCATTCATTTTTGTCATCTTTACAATAAAAAAATATATATGACCTTAAACACTCTCTTTAAAGAGGGAGAAAGAAAAGAACTTTTCAGCTATATGGATCCCTATTATGAGGCAGGGCTGGATGGGGTAATTATTCAGGATCTGGGAATTGGGAAAATGTTGGCCAAGGCCTATCCTGACCTTCCCCTCCATGCCAGCACCCAGATGACGGTACATACCAAAGAGGCTGTGGGCTTAATAGAAAAACTGGGAATAGAAAGAGTGGTGCTTTCCAGAGAATGTTCTTTGGAAGATATTTCCGACATTGCCAAGGCTTCCCCCTTAGAGTTAGAGGTCTTTATTCACGGTTCCATGTGCTATAGCTACTCCGGAGCCTGTTTTATGTCTTCTCTTTTAGGAGGACGGTCAGGAAACCGGGGAAGATGCGCCGGAACCTGTAGACTTTGCTATAGCAGTAAGGGGAAAAAGGGAAATTATCTGAGTATGAAGGATATGTTTACCCTGGATCTTCTTAAGGAGCTTCTGGAGGCGGGAGCCTATTCTTTAAAGATAGAGGGCAGAATGAAGTCCGCCCTATATACAGGGACAGTGGTTTCCATTTACAGAAAATATCTGGACTTGGCCCTTCAGGGGAGTTCCTATAAGGTTTCGGAGGAAGATATAGCCCTCTTAAAAGAGGTTTATGACAGAGGAGGCTACAGCTCTTATTTAGAACAACATAACGGAGAAGATATGATTGCCTTCGGAGAAAAGCCCTTTCGAAAGGAAAAGGAAGAAGTGCTTTCCAAACTCAAGCAGGAAATGGAAGAGCGGGAAAGAAAGATTCCTTTGAAGGGAAGCTTGCATTTGTCCTATGACGAAGTTCCCTATTTTAGCTTAGAGGGAGAAAATGGACTTTCCGTTTCCGTAGAAGGAAGCCAGCCTGTAGAAAAGGCCAAGGAAAAGATTTTATCTAGGGGACAGATAGCAAAACAAATGAAGAAGATGGGGAATACGGAATTTTCCCTGGAAGAACTTTCGATTCTTGGGGAGGAAGATATTTTCTATCCCCTGTCTTTCCTGAATCAATTAAGGAGAGACGGTGTAGAGAAAATGAGGGAGGCCATTCTTGGGCAGTATAGACGGAATCAAAGACTTAGGGGAAATTAGGGTTTCCATAGAAAGAGCAGAACAGCTAAAAGCGGTGCTTCAATTCCCTTTTATCAAAGGAATTTATCTGGATGAGGGAGCCTTTTCCGAGGAAGAGCTCCTGAAATATCGCGGGGAGATTCAGAACAGCGGAAAATGGGCAGGACTTCGTTTTCGAAGAATCCAAAGAAGGGAAGACAGGGGAAGAAGCCCGAAGGATTGGATGGAAGAGGCAAAAAATGGAGAGGGTTTCCGTCATTTTCTCCTTCGTACCTTGGATCAGGTGGCTATACTTCAGGATTTTCCGGATAGGCAGTTTTCAACCTGCTTTGACTACACCCTCTATAGCTATAATCAGGCTGCTATGGAAGTATGGGAATCCTTGGGAGCAAAAGAAATGTGCTTCCCCATTGAGTTTCGTTTTCAGGAGGATATGGCCTTTTCCGAATGGGCAAGAAGCAGGAGAATCTCCACGGAGCTTCTTTGCTACGGGCATCTGCCTATGATGGTCAGTGCTAACTGTATAGAAAAAACCAGAAATGGCTGTACCAGAGGGAATAATGTGGTGTCTTTACAGGATAGGCAGAATAAGAGTATGCCGGTTCGCCTCTATTGCAAATACTGCTATAATCAAATCTACAATAGTGATGTTTTGTCTCTAATCGGGCTGGAAAAGGAAGTGGAAAGGCTTGGGGCTTCTTCTTTTCGCTTTGATTTTACGGTGGAATCGGAAAAAGAAATCCTGGAGCTTTTTCAGGGAAAGCCTTTAAAGCAGTTTACCAGGGGACATTTTCATAAAGGAATAGAGTAGGGGAGAAAAGATGGGTAGTCTTTTTAGTACATTTACGAAGATTGTATGTATGGTGTTGATGCTGCTGTATTGTTACAGTCTGTTCCGAAACCTTTCCCTGGATTATGGGGATGGAAAAAGAAGACTGGCAAAGTTTCTTTACCAGATTTTATTGTTCTTACATTTTCTTTGTCATGGCGTTTTGTTCTTCCATACGAAGGACTTCTTTTATCTGATGATGTATGGGGCGGAGCTGTTTTTTCTTCTGCTCTATCCCTTCCTTTGGAAGAAAATCTATCCTACCTTCAGTGAGACGCTCTTGTATAACCAGTGTCTTCTCTTAAGCTTGGGATGGATTATGCTGGAAAGATTAAATACGGATAAGGCTATGAAGCAGTTTGCCATTTCCGTGGCAGCCAGTCTCCTGGCTTTGCTTATTCCCTATGTCATCGATAAAATCTGGGACTTTCAAAAGGGAAGAATTGCCTTTGCGGTATTGGGGATTTTCCTGCTTTCCTTGGTGCTGATTGTAGGTCGGGTAAGCTTTGGTGCCAAGATGAGTTTGAATTTCTTCGGCTTTTCCTTCCAGGCTTCCGAATTTGTCAAAATCAGCTTTGTTTTCTCCGTGGCGGGATTTTTATCGGAGGAGCAAAATCAAAGGGGGATATACAAGGCGGCAATAGTGGCTATGCTCCATGGTATTGTGTTGGTGCTGTGTAAGGACTTAGGCTCTGCCCTGATTCTTTTTATGGCCTTTTTGTTTATGCTTTATGTTTCCAGCAGCCAATTTTTGTATCTGGCGCTTGGCTTTGGGCTTTCCGCCCTGGCGGGCTTTGTATCCTATCATTTATTCTCTCATGTACGGACCAGAGTTTTTGCTTTTATGGATCCATGGAAGGATATTGCAGGAAAGGGATATCAGATTACCCAGTCTCTTTTTGCCATCGGCACGGGAGGATTTCTCGGTTTAGGCCTTTTTCAGGGCTTGCCCAATAAGATTCCCATCGTGGAAAATGATTTTATTTTCTCCGCCTTATCCGAAGAAATGGGAGGAATTGTGGCGATTTGCCTGATTCTCGTCTGTCTTTCCTGTTTTATGCAAATGATGATGATGGGAATGGACATGGAAAGCCTCTTCTATAAACTCATCTGTATCGGTTTAAGTGTGATTTATGTGATGCAGGTCTTTTTAACTATCGGTGGAGCTATTAAATTTATCCCCTCCACGGGAGTGACTTTGCCCTTTGTCAGCTATGGCGGTTCCAGTATGATTTCCAGTTGTATTCTTTTTGCCATCTTCCAATCTCTCTTTGTTATCCAGGGAAAGGAAGATGCCATGGATGAAGAGGAAGAAGAACAGCAGGCACCGAAGGGAAAGAGGAGAAGAACCATTTATGAATAAGCTGAGAAATTCCGGAAGAAGGGTAAATTATGAAAAAGTATAATAATTCCAGAAGAAAGCCAAGCAACAGGGAGATGAAGGGAATTACCTATTTCTTTGTCCTGCTTTTCTTTTCCATGATTGTATATTTTTGTTATTTTATACTGGTCTTGGCTCCGAATCAGATTTCCAGCCCCTACAATGCCAGAATTGATTATCTGTCTTCCAAGGTTATCAGAGGCAGTATTTTATCTTCTGACGGAAAGATTTTGGCGAAAACGGAAAACAGGGATGGCGGAGAGAAAAGAGTATATCCGGAGGGAATTGCCTTTTCCCATCCTATCGGCTATAGCAGTAAGGGGAAAACCGGGGTGGAGTCCATGGCGAACTTCTATCTGAGCCGTTCCAGTATTAACCCCTTACAAAAAATCATTAATCAGGCAGAGGAAATCAAGAATCCGGGAGATTCTGTGGTGCTTAGCTTAAATTCCTCTTTGCAGTCTCTTGCCTATTCTTTATTGAAGGACAAGAAGGGAAGCATTGTTTGTATGAATCCCAAGACCGGAAGAATTCTGGCTATGGTTTCCGCACCTTCCTTTACGGAAGAGGATATCCAAAACAACTGGGAGGACTTAATTTCCTCCGACAACAAAGACGGAAATCTTCTGAACAGGGCTACCCAGGGACTTTATCCTCCCGGCTCAACCTTTAAGCTTTTGATGGCTTTGGAGTATATTCGGGAGCATCCCGCGGATTGGCAGAGCTTTAGTTATACCTGCAAGGGTGAATATGTGGACCCGGAGAACTCCTCCTATGTGGTGCATTGTTATAACGGAGAGGTTCACGGAAAGGTAGATTTGGAGTCGGCCATTGCGGATTCCTGTAACTCCGCCTTTGCCAAGCTGGGAACGGAGATCGATCCGATTCGATTAAAGGCTTTAGCGGAAAGCTTCTACTATAATCAAAAAATAGATATTGGTTTGTCTGCCAATGCAGGGCAATTCACTTTAGCGGAGAATGCGGATGTTTGGGACAAGATGCAAACCGCTATCGGACAGGGGGCTACCCTTTGTACTCCTCTGCAAAACCTATGTATGGTTTCCGCCATTGCCAATGGAGGAAATCTGGTCTATCCAAGCCTTCTTGCTTCAGTACAGAATGCCAATGGCACAACGGTAAAGGAGTTCCCTTATGGGGAGAGTCATAGCCTTCTTTCTCAGGGAGAAAGTGATGCCTTAAAGCAGTTTATGAGAAAGGTAGTCACGGAGGGAACCGCCAGTGCTTTACAGACGGATGCCTATAAGGTTTGCGGAAAAACCGGTTCCGCCCAGGTGAAGGTGGGAAGTGAATTAAAGACCAATGCCTGGTTTGTAGGCTTTGCCCCCATGGAGGATCCGGAGATTGCGATATCCGTTATTGTGGAAGAAGGAGAAACCGGCGGAAAGACCGCAGCGCCTATTGCCAGAAAGGTATTGGATCAATATTTTCATAAAGAAGGATAAAAAGGGTATTCCTTACATAGCTCTAAAACAGTTTTACAAGAAGAAAAGAGCAGTTATAGGAGAATGAAGGTCATTTAAGGAGTCAATAGTAAGAGGAGTAGTAAAATGAGAAGAATACTGTCCTATATGGAAAAGGTAAAGGGGAAAAGTATTTTGGCCCCCCTGTTTAAGTGTCTGGAAAGTATGTTTGAGCTCTTTGTTCCTCTAGTCATTGCCGGAATGATCGATCAGGGAATCCGTAAGGAGAATGTAGGGGTGATTTGGCATAGCCTTTTCCTGCTCTTAGTCTTAGCCTGCATTGGTTGCCTTACCGCTGTCATTGCCCAGTATTTTGCGGCAGAGGTAGCAATGGTGGTGGGAAAATCCTACCGTAGAGACTTGTTTCACAAAATTCTTTCTTTACCCTACAAAGATTACAATGAGCTTTCCGCATCTTCCTTGATTACCAGAATCGGTCCGGATATCTTTCAGATTGAATCTACGGTGAATATGGTGCTTAGGCTTTTAATGCGCTCTCCTTTTATTGTTGTGGGGGCTTGCATCATGGCCTTTCGAATCAGCCCCGGCCTATCGCTTTTGTTTTTTGTGGTATTGATTCTTCTATCCTTTGTAGTTTTTGGAATTATGGCTCTTACCATGCCCTTTTATAAAAAGATTCAAGTAAGTTTGGAAAACATTACCAGAAAATACAGAGAAAATATTATGGGTATCCGTGTGGTACGGGCCTTTTGTCAGGAAGAGAAGGAAGAAGAGGAATTCCGGGAAAAGAACCAAAATTATACCAAGGTACAGATTGCAGTAGGAAAGATTTCCGCCTTACTGAATCCTATGAGCATGCTGTTGATTCAGCTGGGGCTTATGGGCATTCTGTATTTTTCCTCAAAATTGGTCAATGACGGCAGGCTCTTTCAGGGAAATGTGGTGGCTCTGACTAACTATATGAGCCAGATTTTGGTGGAGCTTCTAAAGCTTGCCAATCTGATTATCCTGATGGTCAAGGCCTATGCCAGCATCAGCAGAATTGAAGAGGTAATGGAACGAAAGAGCGATGGCGAGACTGAGTCCAAGGGTATTTCTACTAAGCCTTATGAAAAAGTAATCCAATCTAATCCGGCTCAAGACGGCAAGAAGCCGGGAATTCTTATGGATTATCTTTCCTTTTCCTATGACAGCGGAGAGGAAAGAGCTCTTTCCGATATCAGCTTTTCTCTAGAAGAGGGGGAGAGCTTAGGAATTATCGGCGGTACCGGATCCGGAAAATCCACTTTGGTTTCCCTGATTTGCGGATTTTATAGGGATTATGAGGGAGAAATTTTCCTCTGGGGAAGAAACTTAAGAGAGTATTCGGAACAAGAGCTTCGGGAAAGCATTGCCTATGTCCCTCAAAAGGCAGTACTTTTTTCCGGAACGCTTAAGGAAAATCTTCTTTGGAGAAAGAAGGATGCAAATGATGAAGAGCTCTGGAAGGCCTTGGAAATTGCCCAGGGAAAGGAATTTGTAGAGGCAAAGGGGGAAGGTCTGAATTTGTCCGTCAGTATAGAAGGTAAGAACTTTTCAGGAGGACAAAGACAAAGGCTTTCTATAGCCAGAGCCCTGGTGGGAGATTCCAGGCTTTTGATTTTGGACGATTCCTCCTCAGCTTTGGATATGCTGACGGAAAGAAAGCTGCGAAGCGCACTGGAGGAATATCAAGGAAAGAAAAGTCTTTTGGTGATTTCTCAAAGAGTGTCCAGCATCAGACATTTACCGAAGATTCTGGTTTTGGACCAAGGAAGGCTTATCGGTGTAGGAAGTCATCAGGAGCTTTTGGAGCATTGTTCGGTATATCAGGAAATCTGTGCTTCGCAGAAGCAGGGAAAGGAGGAGTAAGATGCCTAAGGAAAATAGAACTGCGGGAGAAGCCTTTCGGAAGCTCTTTCGCTTTATGAAACCTTATAAATTCGCTTTGCTCCTTTCCATTGTCTCAGCTTTTCTTTCCGTAGTCTTTTCTCTTTTCCTGCCGATTCTTTTGGGAAAGGCCATCGATAAGATTGCCGGAAAGGGAAGGGTGGATTTTCCCGGACTGGGACAGATTTTTAAGGTTATGCTTTTGGTTCTTATATTAGCAGTGCTTTTTCAATGGTTGATGAACCAGGTAAATACCTATTTGACCTTTCATGTGATTGAAGATTTACGAGAGAAGGCTTTTTCCCATATTCAGGCTGTTCCTTTATCCTCCATTGATTCCAAGGAACCGGGGGAGATTTTAAGTCGTTTGACCACAGATATAGAACAGATATCTCAGGGCTTATTTGTTTTATTGAATCAGTTTTTGCAGGCCGTGTTCAGTATTCTGGAAACTGCCTTTTTTCTCTTCCTTTTAGAATGGAGGATTGCTTTAATTCTTTTGGCTCTTACACCTTTATCCTTTTTTATTGCAAAGTTTATTTCCAAGCGCTCTTACCTGTATTTTCAAAATCAGTCCAAGAGTAGAGGAGAGATAGCCGCCTTCAGTACAGAGGCTATCGGAAATGTGAAGCTTCTGAAAGCTTTTATGCAGGAAGCCCCCAAAGAGTCCTTGTATCAGGAGAAAAATGAGAGACTTTCCCGATATAGTATGCAAGCAAACTTCTACAGTTCTTTGGTTAACCCCTTTACCCGTTTTTTAAATGCCCTAGGCTATGCCTTGGTGGGGGGAATCGGGGCACTGTTTTGCCTGAGAGGAACTTTAAGCATCGGTCAGTTGTCCTCTCTATTGGCTTATGCCACCCAGTATGCCAAGCCCTTTAACGACATTACTTCCGTGATTACGGAAATTCAAAATGCATTAGCTGCCGCATCTCGTGTCTTTGACTTTCTGGAAGAAGAGGAAATGCAGCCAAAGGCGGAGGAAAGAGAACTTCCGAAGCCGGTGGAAGGTTATTTGGAGCTTTCCGGATTGTATTTCTCCTATACCAAGGAGCAAAAGTTGATTCAAGATTTGAGCCTTTCCGTACAAGCCGGGCAAAATATTGCGATAGTCGGCCCTACAGGATGCGGTAAAACTACCTTAATTAATCTTTTAATGCGATTTTATGAACCGAATCAGGGAGGGATTTCTATTGACGGAATTTCCTATGAAAAGCTATCCGACCATAGCCTTCGTTCTGCCTATGGCATGGTTCTTCAGGACAGCTGGCTAAAATCCGATACGGTTTTGGAAAACATTCGTTACGGATCGCCGGAGAAGAGTATAGAAGAGGTCATTGAAGCCGCTAAACGTGCCGGTTGTCATCATTTTATTATGCAGCTTCCAAAGGGCTATGACACGCCTCTTCCGGAGGATGGAGGAAATCTTTCCCAGGGGCAAAAGCAGCTTCTTTGTATCGCCAGAGTGATGTTAAGAGATCCGGCCATTTTGATTTTGGATGAGGCCACCAGCTCCATTGATACCAGAACGGAAGAAAAGGTACAAAGAGCTTTTCAGGAAATGTTGAAGGGCAGAACCGCCTTTATCGTGGCCCATCGTCTTTCTACAATCCAGAATGCGGATTGCATTTTGGTGATGAAAGATGGTAATGTGATTGAAAAGGGAAGTCATGAGGAGCTTTTACGACAAAAGGGCTTCTATAAGAATCTTTATGAAAGTCAATTTCAAGGAGCAGAGAATTGAATTTTGCAAAAGAACAGAAAAGGGAAATTTGTCGGCGCTTGACAAGCTGTTAAATTCTCCTTAAAATTGCAAAGTTTAGAAAAATTATAAGATAAACGGAACAGTATATTGTAGGATAAGAATTACGTAAGAGTCGTAAGACACTAATCAGTATGTGATTCCGTCAGGATAGCTCATGATAAGGAGGGAGATATAGTGCAAGAGGGAAAATTCATGCAGGAGGATAAACTGCAGGTATTGAAAATATTGTCTAAATCCATTAGGGAATTCAAAAAAGACTCCATTCTTTGTCCCCTTTTGGTTACCGGAGAAGTTATTCTGGAATGTATGATTCCTTTTTTCACTGCCCAATTAGTGAACAGAATGAAGGAAAATGCCTCCATGCAGATGATTTTGCATTATGGATTGATTCTTGTGGTGATGGCCATACTTTCCCTTCTTTTTGGTCTTTGGGCGGGAAATTATGCCGCTTCCGCTTCCACCGGCTTTGCCCGGAATATTCGAAGAGATATGTTCCAAAGAATTCAGGGTTTTTCCTTTGAAAATATCGATCGTTTTGAAAGTTCTTCCCTGGTAACAAGACTGACCACGGATATCAGCAATGTACAGATGGCCTATATGATGCTGGTTCGTACCGCATTCAGAGGTCCTCTGATGATTGTTTTTTCCTTTGCGGCAGCCTTTTTCTTAGGCGGGAGAATGGCTATTATTTTCTGTTTTGTCGTTCCTGTTTTGGCTATTGGGTTGATCCTTATCACCAAAAAGGCTATGGGTATTTTTAACGAGATCTTTAAGCGATATGATGCCTTAAATGAGTCTGTGGAAGAAAATATTCAGGGCATGCGGGTAGTGAAAACCTATGTTCGGGAAGATTATGAGAAAGAAAAGTTTAATGGAAAGGCGGAGTCTTTGGCTCTGGACTTTATTTCAGCGGAAAAGCTGATTGCCCTGGCCAACCCCTTGATGCAGTTCTGCCTTTTTGTGGTTGTGCTTTTTGTCTTAAGCTTCGGTTCTTATTTAGTGGTTAGTACAAGCGGTTCTGCTTTAGATGTAGGACAGCTTTCCGCCCTCTTAACCTACAGCTATCAGATTCTTTCCAGCCTGATGCTGGTGGCCATGGTATTTGTGATGGTAGTGATTTCCGCAGCTTCCTCTCGAAGAATCGCTGAAGTTTTAACGGAAGAAAGTACCATGGAGAATCCGGCAGAGGGCATTAAGCTAGTAAAGGACGGCTCCATTGATTTTAATCATGTATACTTTAAGTATTCCAAGGATGCAAAAAAGAATGTATTAACTGACATTTCCCTTCATATTTCCTCAGGACAAACCGTGGGAATCCTGGGAGGAACGGGTTCTGCCAAGTCTTCTCTGACCCAGTTGATTTCCCGACTGTATGATGTGACGGAGGGAGAAGTGCTGGTTGGCGGTGAGGATGTTCGAAAATACGATATTCAAGCGTTGAGAGACCAGGTGGCTGTAGTATTACAGAAGAATATTCTCTTCTCCGGAACAGTGGCGGAGAATCTTCGCTGGGGAAATCCAAATGCTACACAGGCTGAGCTGGAAGAAGCCTGCAGGCTTTCCCAGGCGGCGGAATTTATTGAGAGAATGAAGGAAGGCTATGAAAGCCATGTGGAACAGGGGGGAAGCAATTTCTCCGGAGGACAGAAGCAAAGACTTTGTATTGCCAGAGCCTTGCTGAAGAAACCCAAGATTTTAATTTTGGACGATTCCACCTCGGCGGTGGATACCAAAACCGATGCCTTTATTCGGAAGGGCTTTAAGGAATTTATTCCGGATACCACGAAGATTATTATTGCCCAAAGAGTTTCCTCTGTAATGGATGCAGATCAGATTCTGATTATGGATAAGGGAGAAATTATTGCCAGAGGTACCCATGAGGAACTGATGGAGAATTCTCCAATTTACAGAGAGACTTATGAGTCTCAGAACAGAAAGGAGGTAGAGGATGGAGAATAAGGGAAGACCGAAGAATTTTATGAAGACCTTAGGCAGAATTATAAAGGACTTATTTTCCTTTTATCCAACACTTCTGCCTATTACTCTTTTGTTTATTGTAATTAATGCGGTTGTAACCTCTATCCCGGCTATTTTCCAGCAAAAGATTATCAGCCTGATTGAAACTGTTTATAAAGAAGGAAATTGGAATGCGGTATCCTCCGATATTTTAAGATTGGTGGGGATTTTGTTGGTATTTTACACAATCTCCTTGATTTGTGCTTATTGCTACAATATGAATATGGCTACCATTACCCAGGGTTCCTTAAAACAGTATCGTCTGAAACTGTTTAATCATATGCAGGATTTGCCTATTGCCTTTTTTGACCGGAACAAAACCGGAGATATCATGAGTCATTATACCAATGACATTGATGCCATGAGACAGTTTATCTCTATCTGTATTCCTCAGGCTATTTCTTCCCTGATTACTGTGATTACGGTAGTTTCCATTATGCTGTATTACTCCCTTTGGCTAAGCCTCCTGGTTGTGCTTGGATCCTTCTTTATGCTTCGGATTGTAAAGGTTATCGGAGGAAAGTCCAGCCATTACTTTGTAAGACAGCAGGAAGAGCTGGCCCGTTCCGAAGGCTTTATTCAGGAAATGATGAATGGACAGAAGGTGGTTAAGGTCTTTAACCATGAGGAGAAGAGTATTCAGGATTTTGACCGCTATAATGACGAACTGTTCCGGGTTTCCAACGAAGCCAACCGTTACTCCAATGTGATTATGCCCATCCTAAACAATATCGGAAATATCCTTTATGTTTTGGTTGCCATTGTGGGAGGCGCACTTTTGGCTTTCCATGTACCCAACATTTCCATTTCCGGATTAGGATTAAGCATTGCCATTGTCATCCCCTTTCTGAATATGACCAAGCAGTTTGCCGGTGTAATAGGACAGATTTCCTCTGAGGTCAATGCCGTGGTTATGGGTGTTGCCGGTGCGGATAGAGTTTATCAAATGATTGATGAAGAGGTGGAAGAGGATGAAGGAAAAGTTTGCCTTGTAAATTGCTCCCATGAGGGAGACCGTTTGGTAGAAAGCAATAAGAGAACAGAGCTCTGGGCTTGGAAGAGTATTTTACCGGACGGAAGCATTTCCCTGAAAGAACTGAAAGGGGATATGGAGTTAAAGGGGGTGGATTTCTCCTATGACGGAAAGCGAAAGATTCTAAAGAATATTGATGTCTTTGCAAGACCGGGAGAAAAGGTAGCCTTTGTAGGTGCTACCGGTGCAGGAAAAACCACCATTACCAACCTTTTGAACCGCTTTTATGATATTCAAAAAGGAGAGATTATCTACGACGGCATCAATATCCGGGATATTGCCATTTCGGATTTAAGGAGATCTATTGCTGTTATCCTACAGGATACGGTACTCTTTAGCGGAACCGTAATGGAGAATATTCGTTACGGAAAGCTGGATGCTTCTGACGAAGAGTGTATTGCAGCGGCAAAGCTTGCGGGAGCAGATGATTTTATTACAAGACTCCCTAAGGGTTACGATACGGAATTAAGTGCAAATGGGGGCAATCTTTCTCAGGGGCAGAGACAGCTCTTGTCCATTGCCAGGGCGGCGGTAAATGATCCCCCTGTTCTAATCATGGATGAAGCTACCAGCTCTATTGATACCAGAACGGAGGCTATTGTTCAAAAGGGTATGGATGCTTTAATGGCAGGAAGAACCGTTTTTGTCATTGCCCATAGACTTTCCACAGTTCAAAACTCTGATGTCATCATGGTTTTGGAACAGGGAGAAATTATTGAGCGAGGCAGTCATAAGGATTTGATTGCCGCAAAAGGAAAGTACTATCAACTTTATACCGGAGCCTTTGAGTTGGAGTAAGCTTACAGTTTCTGTAGTTTTAGAGCGAAATAAGCTTGAAGTTTTTGTATAGTAGAAGCGGAATAAGCTAGTATTTCGCTCTTGCCATGGAGAAAGAAGCTGTGCTATACTGCGGGGGATGCCACAATAGCACAGTCGGTAGTGCATCTGATTCGTAATCAGAAGGTCACCAGTTCAAGTCTGGTTTGTGGCCTCTCTTCAGCAGGGAAGTGGACATGGCTTCCCTGCTTTTTTGTTTCGTTGGATGCTATTTTTGGAAAAAGCGGTCGATAGATAGAATAGGGAGTTTGAGGGATATGGAAGAGCAAGGGAAGGAAGAGAAGAAAACAAGTATAGAGCTGAAGACTGAAGAAAAGGAAAAGCAGGATTTTCCGGATAGGAATAGTCCTGGGGATGGAGAGAAGAGAAAGGAACAAAAGCGAGTTGTTGTCATCCTGTTTTTGGTATTCCTGATGGCAGCTTTATCTTTTTTTCTTCCAAAGGCCTTTAGCAAAAAGGATGGAAGAAAAGTACAGATTTTAAAAAACGGAATTGTTTTGATTGAAAAAAATCTCTCGGAAAACAGCAAAATCTTGATTATGGATAACGAAGCCAGAGAAGTAGACTTTAAGGAGAATCTGGCATCCCTTTCCGACGATGAGGTAAATCCGGCAAAACATGAGGTGAACTTTATAGAAATTAAGGATGGAAAGGTGCTTTGTACGGAATCCAACTGTAATAATCAAATCTGTGTACTTACTCCTGCCATCAGTGAGAAAAATCAGGACTTACCCATTGTTTGCCTGCCCCATGGATTAATCATTCAAATTATTACAAAATCCTAACATTTCCCGAGATTAGCTTACAAATCTCATTTCCATATTGCGAAAAGAGAAGCTATGCCTTATCATGCAAAGGTATCGTTTTATTAAAAAAGGAAAAGAAAATGAAGAAGAATTGGAAAATTTTAGTAGTGAATTCAATTTGCCTGCTTTCACTTTTTTCCGCCATTCCGGCTTATGCAGGTCGTTGGCAGAAGGGAAACGGCAAGAACAGCAATAAATGGTGGTACAATCATCAGGATGGAACCTATCCAAAGGCTACCTGGGCTTGGATTGACGGTAACGGTGACGGCATTGCTGAGTGCTATTATTTTGATGCCAACGGTTGGCTAAAGTCCAATACCACGGTGGAAGGCTATAAGGTAGATACTACCGGTGCCTGGCTTAAGGATGGTGTTGTGCAGGTGAAGGCAATCGGAGAAGCGGGAGTTTATACCAACGGTAAGAGTGAGTCCAGCTCCGGAACCATTGATGTTATGGGATCGGATTTGGATTTAGGAACAGCCGTTTCCGATCAGGAAAACCAGAAGCCTTCTGTGGAGAAGAAGAGCTCCGCTTCCAAGAAGGCAAGTGCAAAGGAAGAAAAGAAGAGCGGACAGGATGTTCTTGACCTTTCCGACTCTTATTCCGGCCCTGTAGTGGAAGGGGACAGCAACCTTGCAACGGAAAAGTCGGTTAAGAACAAGGCTGAGAATTTCAGTGGAAATGTTGGAAACAGTGCACAGGATTTGAAGAAGTCCGAGGCTACGGAGCTGATCAGCTATGCTCGTTCCTTTATTGCGGTGCTTCCTTATAAGGTGGCAGGAACTTCTCTTACAACCGGTGCGGATTGTTCCGGATTTACCCAAGAGGTATTTAAGAAGTTTGGCATTTCCATTCCCAGAGATTCCCGTTCCCAGTATGCTTCCGCGCAGAAGATTTCCGCGGAAGAGTTACAGCCCGGTGATTTAGTATTTTACGGCTCCTCTCCAAGCACCATTTATCATGTGGGAATTTATTCCGGAAACGGAACCATTATCCACTGTACCAGAACCGGTGACTTCGTTCGGGAGCACGATGTTTTCTACAAGAAGCCATACGGATACGGAAGATACACAAAATAATTTTCTTTTCTTCAATTTTATAGATAAAAATCAGCAAAAAGATCGATAAATTCGGCTCATACCGATTTATCGGTCTTTTTTCATGTTCTTAACGAGTATCGCACGCGTAGTGTGCGATATCTCGTTTGAAACTTTCTGAAATTTTTTCAGTTTCATTTCAGTAAAGCTTTCTATACTGGGGCTATCTCAAAAAGAAAGGAGATGTTGAAATTGAAAAAGCAGAACATATTCAAAAGATTTGAGAAAAAATATTTACTGACAAAAAATCAATATGAAAGACTTTTAGAAAAGCTTCAGGGGAAAATACTGGAAGACGCTTATCCTCACTACAGTATTTACAGTCTGTACTTTGATAACGATAGCTTCTCCTCAGTCAGAAAATCCATAGAAAAGCCAAAGTATAAAGAAAAGCTGAGACTTCGGTCCTATGGCTTGCCCAATCAAGATAAGGAATTGTTTTTGGAACTGAAGAAAAAATATCAAGGAGTAGTGTATAAAAGAAGAATTTCTCTTTCTTATCAGGAAGCGGAGGATTATCTCTTCCGTAAGATTCATCCCAAGGAGGAGAGCCAAATATTCCGGGAAATTGATTACAGCAGAAAGAAGGAGGGGCTGGAGCCGAAGGTCATGATTCGTTACGACCGGGATGCTTATATGGGAAAGGAAGACTCGGAATTTCGAATCACTTTTGATCGAAACATTCTAGGCTACGCCTTACAGGGAAGCTTAGACAGGGAAGAAGAGGGCTTTAATCTTCTCCAAAACGGAGAGGTTCTGATGGAAGTAAAAAGCAGCGGAGTTCTCCCTCTATGGTTTAGTCAAATCCTATCCGAGGAATCCATCTTTATGGGAAATTTTTCCAAATATGGAAATTATTATAAAAGCGTTATCTTCCCGAATTTGCGATTCGGAATGGAAGAAAAACAAAAGGAAATTTATACAGTAAGATTCTCCGATTCGGAGAAATGGAAGAAGCAGCCTTTAGCGAAAAAATCTTTAGGCAGAATGGAGGCGGTATGTTAGAGAGCATTTTCACAGGAAGCTTAAGTCCCGAGGTATTCCTGATTTGTTTGGGGGCATCCATAGTTTATGGCTTGGTGATAGCCTTTTGCCACAGTTTTAAAAATAAAAGTTCCTCCAATCTATTTGTGGCCTTGGCTTTACTCCCGGCTATGGTGCAAACCGTCATCATGCTGGTGAACGGAAATGTAGGAACGGGAGTTGCGGTGGCAGGAGCATTTTCTCTGGTGAGATTCCGATCCGCACCGGGAAATGCCAAGGAAATTACAGCCATCTTCCTGGCTATGGCGGTAGGACTGGCCTGCGGTATAGGATACATTGCCTTAGGAGGCATTTTAGCAGTCAGCTTAAGTTTACTGTCTATTCTGTTCCAAAACGGTATCTTCCAAAACTGGGGAAAGAAAGACCGATACTTAAAGATTACCATGCCGGAAAACCTGGATTATGAAGAGGTTTTTCAAGACATTTTCAAAGAATATACCGAAGTTTCCGACTTATTACAGGTTAAAACCGTAAACTTGGGTTCTTTATTTGAACTCCAGTATAAGGTACAGCTGAAATCTGATAAAAAAGAAAAAGATTTCTTGGATGCCTTGAGAGTTCGTAACGGAAATCTGGAACTCTATCTGGCGCGCAGTATGGATGAGCGGGCAAGTTTATAAAAAAGGATTCTAAAGCTTTAGTTGTCCTTTTTGGGAACAAGAAAAGGATGAAAAAGGGAATCTATTGAAAAAACAAGCATAACAATCAAATCAACAACAAAGAGCTAAGAGATGAAGTGGATTTAAAACAGTTTAGAAGAAAGACAGGTGTAAAAATGAAGAAGAAAAATTTTACAGAGAATCACTTTGCACAGAAAAACAGAAAGGATGAGAACAATATGAAGAAGAAAATGAAGGTAAATTACAATAAGCTTGCAGCCTTGGCTTTAGGTCTGGGATTAAGTAGCATTATGGTGGCCTGTGGAAGTACAGCCAATGCGGCACAGAATAAAACAGTGAGCAATAATACACAAGCTACAAGCCAAAAGCCGGCGGAAAAGTCTACGGGAAGTGAAACCAAGATTACCGTGGAAAACGGAGAGATTAAAACAAACGGAAATGGCGTTTCTGTAGAGGGAAAAACCATTACCATTTCCGCTGCGGGGAACTACAGACTTTCCGGAAATTTGGAGGACGGCCAGGTGCTGATTGCGGCGGGAGATACCCATAAGGTCAACTTGGTTTTGGATAACTTCAGCATCAGTAACAAGGAAACAGCTCCTATTTATGGGAAGACCTCCGGGGATTTCACCCTAACTTTGGCGGAGAATTCCAAGAACTCTGTACAGGATCTTAGAGCGGCCAATACCGCAGAAGACAGTAATTCCAATTCTTCCAATAGCAAGACAGAGGATATTCCCGATGCGGCAATTTACAGTAAGTCCGATTTGATTCTAAGCGGAAGCGGCAGTCTGGAAGTGAAGGGAAATTACGAGGACGGTATCCATGGAAAGGACAGCTTAACGATTGAAGGTGGAAACTATACTGTTGAAGCGACAAAGCACGGCATTAATGGTAAGGACAATCTGACCATTAATGATGGAAGCTTTACGATTACTGCAGGACAGGACGGCTTTAACACCAATGGAGATATGACGGTATCTAAAGGAAGCTATAGCCTTTCCGTTTCTGACGACGGTATGCATGCTGACGGTAAGCTGGTGGTAAATGAAGGAAACGTAAATATTGAGAACTCCAATGAGGGACTGGAGGGCGCTTCTATTGATATTAATGGAGGTACGATTACCGTAAAGTCTCAGGACGACGGTTTAAATGCGGCAAGCGACAGCAATTCCGGAAACGAATTTGCGGCACAGGAAGGGGTATATATCAATATCAATGGCGGTACCCTTCGGGTAAATGCAGGAGGTGACGGTCTGGATTCCAACGGAGACTTAAACATTAGCGGCGGAACTCTTATAGTAGATGGCGCCGGACACGGAAACGGACCTTTAGATTACAATGGAACAGGAACCATTACCGGCGGTACAGTTTTGGTAGCCGGAAACAACGAAATGTTCCAGACCTTTGACGGAAACAGCTCTACCCAGGCCTTTATGGTAGATTATCTCAGCAATAATCAAAATGCGGGAAGCGCAATTAAAATTACTGACAGCAAGGAAAAAGAAATCTTCAATGTTTCCGATTTGCAAAACAGCTACGGTGTAGTGCTGTTCTCCTCTCCGGAGCTTAGCAATAATCAGAGCTATAAGCTTTCTATGGGAGATACTACTGAAGAATTTACCGTAAGTTCTATTGCTAATACTATTGGAAATGGAAATGCTATGGGCGGCGGAATGGGCCATGGCGGTCCGCAGGGAGTTGCTCCAAATGGAGGCTTTAACGGCGGACAAAATGGAGGACAGAATGGCGGCGGTCCGCAGGGCGGCCCTCCAAATGGAGGCTTTAACGGTGGTCAAAATGGAGGCCAGAATGGCGGCGGTCCACAGGGTGGCCCTCCAAACGGAGGATTCCAAGGCGGCATGAACGGTGATCAAGGAAGACAAGGGGGCAGAGGCCAAGGGAATCAGAACGGCGGTCAGGTCATGCCCGACGACAGAGGTCAAGGCGAGCAGAACGGTGGTCAAGAGATGCCCAGAGATATCGGCGAATTCCCCGGTGGGGATGGCAACAATTTCCCCGGTATTCCCCCCAGCAATAATGGCATGGGAATGCCTCCAATGAATAACGGTCAAGGAATGGAACGAGGAGGCATGAACGGTGAGCAGGGAATGCCCGGTGACAGAGGACAGGGCGGCATGAATGGCAGTCAAGGAATGCCCGGCGGAAGAGGTCAGAGAGGAATGAATGAAAATCAGGGAATGCCCGGTGATAGAGGACAGGGCAGCATGAACAATGGTCAGGGAATGGAAAGAGGAAACAGAACGGATGGACAGGAAAGTAAGAAGAATAAGCAGAAGAATTCAAAATCTTCTAATAGTCAATCTCAAAAGAATTCGAACAAGAAAAATGTAGGTACATCCGATAAGAATGATGGAAATACTTCCAAGAACAATACTAAGAAGAAGTCTGACAACAGTTCTCAGAATCAGTCCGGCAAGAATTCCAAGAATAATTCTTCAAAGAAGAATACTCAGGCTGGAAATAAACAGGCTACTCAGGGAACAGAGAGTAATCAGACAGGATAAATTTAAATAAGCTAAGGGTATGAATTCTATTTTTCCTTTACAAGCTTTCCTGAATTGGATATGATGTTATGGATTATATCAAGATTTTTCAGAGCGAAAAGGAAAGGAAAGCTATGAATTTATTCTCTCAAAAGAAACAGCAAAAAAAGACTAAGATGGTACTTACCGGTATCCTAATCCTTAGTCTTTTTTGTCTGTCTATGATATTTACCGCCTTTGCAGGACCGGGGGAGCTTTATCAGAAAAAACTGGAATCCCAAAGTTCTACATCCAGTAACGATGCTGAGATTCGAATCGGAAAAAAGCTTTTCCAAACAGAGATAGGAAAAAAGGAAGAACAACTCCTTGTAATGCTGGACCATGAATTGAGCCTTTGGAACAAGGGAGAAGATCGGTATTATTTACAATGGAAGACCTATAGCGGATATGGTAGAAATGGTCTGAAGGAAGGGACGGAAAGAAAGGAAGGGGACGGAACCACTCCTTTAGGGGCATATCCTATATCCTTTGCCTTCGGCTTTCCTAGCTCTGTAAATACAAAGCTTCCTTATAAGCAGATTCAAAAGACTTCCTATTGGTCCGGAGAGAAAAATACTTACAATACCTGGGTGGAAAGTCCTACGAAGATTGCAGGGGAAAGATTGTATTCCTATAAGATTTGCTATGAAAAGGCTTTAGCCATCGGATTTAATCAAAATCCCGTAGTATTTGGTAGGGGCTCCGCTATTTTCTTACATATCAAGGCGCCGGATACCTGGGAGAGCTCCGGCTGTATCACCATTGAAAAGCAGGCGATGGAAGAATTACTTCCTTTACTAAAGGAGAAGCTGAGTATTATTACCTTACAAAAAGAGGATGAACTTCAAAAGTATTAAAATATTAGGAAGCACCTAAAGAGCTTTAAAGAGTATGAAAGTTTTTGAAGAGCATAAAAGTTTTTAAAGCGTTTTAAGACATTTTTATAAAATGTTGTAAGGAACTATGGAATGGAATCCATAGTATTGAAGGAGGAGAAATGGATAACAAGAAAAAACGTTTGATTCGGGACTATTGTTATATGATTATAGGCTCCCTATTAATTTCCATTGCCTCCAAAAATATTTATGATCCGGCAGGATTAATTATCGGAGGAGTTTCGGGTATATCCATTATCCTTCGACACCTATTCGGTTTGCCCTTGTGGTTAAGTAATACCGTTATCAATATTCCCCTTTTTGCTCTGGGTTATCTCACTAAGGGATGGAAATTTATTGCCAGAACTATTTTTGCCACTATGCTTTGCTCCTTGATTTTATACTTGCTTCCGGATTATACCTTGATTCCTGCGGATGATTTGTTCTTGGCTTCAGTAATGGGAGCAATTTTGATGGGAATCGGATGTGGCTTGGTTTTCGCCGCATCCAGTACTACAGGTGGTACGGATTTGATGGCTGCGATTATTCAAACTCGCTTTAAGCATATATCCATTGCGAAGCTTTTACAGTTCTGCGACGGTGCTGTAGTGCTTTGGGGATTACAGCTCTTTGGGGTAACCAAGGCCTGCTATGCCATTGTATCCGTATATGTTTTCACCAAACTTTGTGATTCCTTTATTGACGGTATGCACTTTGCTAAGGCGGTTACTATTATTTCCAATAAGGGAGAGGAGATTTCTCAATGGATTATGAAAGAGCTGGAACGAGGCGTTACCGGTATTGATGCGAAGGGAATGTATACCAGACAGGGAATTACCATGCTGTACTGTGTGCTGAGTCCAAGAGAGGTGACCAGAGTGAAGGACCAGGTTTACAGTATGGATGATAAAGCATTCTTTATCATTTCCGATGTGCGGGAAGTACATGGCGAGGGTTTTATCAATCATAATGAAGATTAAAAGCATTACCATTCGTAAATCCAAAAATATTGTATTGCTTATCTTGGCAGGATTGGTGCTTCTATCCTGCCTTTTTCAGTATCCGGATTTTTCTTATCTAATGAGTTTTCCTGTAGAGAAGTATTTTTCCATGCTTTCCATTCTGCTTCTATCCGTGTATTTGATGGAAAGCCAATATTTGCATCATTTGGTGTACAAGCAGTTAAACCGCAGTAAAACAAGAAATGGTTTATCCCGCAGACTGATATTCTTTAGCTTTCTATTTTCCAGCTTTTTTGGAGATGCTCTAAGTTTGTTTGTGATGATTCCCATCACATTGGACAGCCTGGGAAAAGAAAAGAATTGTAAATATCTTCTGGTGCATACTCTGGTTCTACAGGTTTTAGCCGGAGAGATCGGAAGCTTTCTCTTTCCCTACACCAGCCTTTCTTCCCTATATTTGTTTTTAGAATATGGCTATAGCTTTCTGTCCTTCTTACGGATTAGCTTTATCTTCTTCCTTTTTGGAGGAATCTTTTTGCTTCCCTATGTACTGATTTTAAAAGAGGAAGAAAATGACGTATTTCAGGGGAATTTCAGGGAAAGCAAGCTGGATACCAATGCTCTGATTCATTTTTCCCTGTTTTCCCTTTTAATATTCTTATCTTATCTTCGGATTATTCCGATTCTTTTGCTTTTTCCCGTCTTTATCTTTTATACGCTTATTTTTCGAAGAAGAATATTTTTAAAGCTGGATGGCTTTCTATTTCTTTTTCTCTTTTTGATTTTGTTGTTAAAGGAAAGTACCTATCATAGTGCATTGCTTAGTCGCTTGTTTGGAGAATGGATTCTGGCTCATGAGACTAGTCGAGGCTTTATCCTATCGGAAATTTTCACAAGACTTCCTGCCGCTGTACTGTTGTCCTCCTTCAGTACCAAGGGAAGACAGCTGATTGTGGCTTCCATACTATCCACAATTCATCCCTTGGCGTTAAACTATAGCAGTATTATGGCTATTGTTTTCTTGCGAAGAGCGAAGCTTGTAAACCTGAAGCTTTTTCTTTTGCATTATCTGATGGTGCATGGGCAAATGCTGATTATTCTGCTGTTTTTGGCCTTTTTCACCGGGAATTTTTAGGAGAAATCATGAAGTATTATTTTGCCCCCTTGGAATCCATTACAGGCTATCCTCTTAGGAATGCCCACAGAGCTTTGTTTCCGGAAACGGATGCTTATTTTAGTCCCTTTATCTCTTCCAATGAGGAGGGGCATTATACCGGAAGAATTGAACGCGATTGTGCCATAGAGAACAATGAAAGCTTAAGGCTGATTCCTCAAATTATGGGAAATCGTCCGGAGTTTGTCCATGCGACTATGGAATATCTGGAGAGCCTAGGGTATCAAGAGTGTAATTTAAATCTGGGCTGTCCCAGCGGAACCGTGGTGGCTAAAGGGAAAGGCTCCGGCATGCTTAGAAATCCGCTGTTATTGGAAGACTTCTTTCAGGAGCTTTTTTCCTTGTTGAAGGATTCGAAGATGAAAGTCTCCATAAAGACAAGGATAGGCTTAAATACAGAGGGAGAGTGGGAAGAGCTTTTTGCGGTATTTGATCATTTTCCTTTTTCTGAAATCATCGTTCATCCCAGAACTCAGAAGCAGTATTATTCCGGCCGAGTGAATTTACATTGTTTTCAAAATATTTGTAAATACTCTAAGCTTCCCCTTGTATATAACGGAGATGTGGAAACAAAGGAGGATATTTTGTTCCTACAGGAACATTTCCCCGGGATACAGGGAATTATGTGCGGTCGAGGGCTCCTGTCCAATCCGGCTCTTTTTCGGGAAGTTCGAGGCGGAAAGGTATTGGAGGAAGGAGAGTTTAAGGATTTTCTCAGTTTGGTGGAAGAGAATTTTGCCAAAGAAATCCAAGGAGAAAGAAATATATTGGCAAAGTACAAAGAATTTTGGAGCTATTTTGCCAAGTCCTACAAGGGTGGAGAAAAGGGCTTAAAGGAGATTCGAAAGGCTAAAAATTTGGCGGAATACAAGGCGGCCAAATATCGCTTTTTTGCAGAAAGCCATTTTCAAGTAAGGGAGGGATTAAGCCTATGCTTTTAGAGTATCCTCTTTTTTATCCGGATTTTGCCTGTATAGGGAAGGCTTGTAAAGACAGCTGTTGCAAAGACTGGTTAATTGACATTGATTTTGACACTGCGGAAAAATATCAAAAAATGGGCGGTGCTTTAGGAGAGAAGCTTAGAAAGAAGCTCCATAAGAAGGACGGCGAATTTTATTTTGAAGTGGAGAAGGATGGAAGATGTCCATTTCTTCAGGAGGATGGTCTTTGTGAAATTCAGAGAGAAAGGGGAGAAGAGGAGCTTTCCAAGGTCTGCGATGCTTATCCCAGAAAGGAATATATTGTTCATCCTTATATGCAGCTGGATCTGCATTTATCCTGTGAAGAGGCAGCTAAGGCTATCCTGTCCTGGAAAGGGGAGCTGATTCGGGAAGAGCTGGAGGATGAAAGGCTTTCTGAAAAGGAGAATATTTCGGAAAACAGCACTGAGGAAAGCGAGCACAATGAGCTTTTGGTTTCTCTTTTGGCTTTTCGCCAAAGTCTTTGGGAGGCCTTACCCGACTTTCCTAAGGATATTCATGGATTTTTTGCGGAGCTGAAAACGGTATTTTTACAGGGAGAAGAGCTTTTGTTTTATGAAAATACAGCTTTTCCATATTGTAAAGAATTGGAAGCCTTGGAAAACGGATTAACGGAGCCGTTTTTTTCAGAGGAAAGCTTTAGAGAATATTGTAAAATGAATGAGGAAATTCAAGGGAGAGGCGAATTGTGGAAGAGTTTTCTGACAATTTTTCATAGGGGGGAAAAGGATTTACAGGATAAAATGCAAAGCTTTTACAGAGAAAAAGAAAAGCTATATTTGGGAGAGCTTTGCAGATATTATACTTTTCGTTACTTAATGACAGGGTTAAAGAAAAAGTCCATTCTACCTTTATTCCATCTTATCAGAAAGTGTATTCTTTGGATGGCTTATACGGATTCGCTCTTACAATATTATGCAAAGGAAGAGGAAAAAGAGCTTTTCTTCTATGGGGAGGAAAAGGCCTTTTTCAGGGTGGCGGTATTCTTTTCCAAAGAGGTGGAACATCAAATAAGGAATCTGGATTTATTTCTGGAATAAAGAATAAAAAACTGATGCAAAAATTTCAAAAAGCAGTATAATAACTTTTTTGTTGTAGAGGATTTGGAGTGGATTTCATGTAAAAGAAATCTTCCGAAAAGTGCTTTTTTAAAAATGTGGTAGTTTAGTAAAAAAATAGGAGGGAAAGATGGACAAGATCGGTTTTGATAATGAGCAGTATTTAAAAACCCAGTCAGAGCATATCAAGGAAAGAATTGCGAAGTTCGGCGGAAAGCTTTATCTGGAATTCGGCGGAAAACTCTTTGACGATTATCATGCCAGCAGAGTATTGCCCGGATTCCATCCGGACAGTAAGATTCGGATGCTGGGAGAGCTTAAGGATGATGCGGAAATCGTGATTGCTATCCATGCCGGTGATATAGAGAAGAATAAGGTCAGAGGCGATTTGGGCATTACCTATGATATGGACGTGCTTCGTTTAATTGACGCCTTCCGAGGTTATGGTCTTTATGTGGGTTCCGTGGTTTTAACCCGTTTTAACGGACAGGAAAGTGCCATTGCTTATCAGCAAAAACTGGAGTCTTTGGGAATCAAGGTCTATCGTCACTATTCCATTCCTTCCTATCCCTCCAATGTTCCCCTGATTATCAGTGACGAGGGCTTCGGAAAAAATGATTATATCGAAACCTCCCGCTCTTTAATTGTGGTAACAGCACCGGGACCGGGTTCAGGAAAGATGGCCGTTTGCCTTTCCCAGCTTTATCAAGAGCATAAGCATGGGGTAAATGCAGGCTATGCCAAGTTTGAGACCTTCCCGATCTGGAATATTCCTTTGCAGCACCCAGTAAACCTGGCCTATGAAGCGGCTACAGCGGATTTAAATGATATCAACATGATTGACCCGTATCACTTGGAGGCTTACGGTGTAAGTACCGTAAACTATAATCGTGATGTGGAGGTTTTTCCGGTCTTAAAGGCTATGTTTAATAAAATTTATGGAAGCTCTCCCTACCAGTCACCTACGGATATGGGAGTCAATATGGCCGGAAACTGTATCATCGATGAGGATGCGGTTTGTAAGGCCTCTCAGCAGGAAATTATCCGAAGATATTACGCGGCTTTGGTAGAAAAAAGAAAGGGAAGCATTTCTTCTGATATAGTGGAGAAGGAAGAGCTTTTAATGGAGAAAGCCAATATCAGTATTGCGGACCGTCCCGTTGTAGCTGCTGCAAAACAAAAGGCGGAACTGACCAACGGCCCGGCTGCCGCAATTTCTCTTCCGGATGGCAGTATTGTTACCGGAAAGACCACTCCTTTATTGGGAGCTTGTGCAGCGATGCTTCTTAATGCTTTGAAAAAATGTGCGGGACTTCCGGATGATTTAAAGGTGATTTCTCCGGAAATCATTGAGCCTATTCAGCATTTAAAGGTGGAGCATCTGGGCAATCATAATCCGAGACTTCATACCGATGAGATTTTGATTGCTTTAACAATTTCCGCCAATACGGATGAAAATGCGGAGAAGTGTATGGAGCAGCTGGCACAGCTTAACCAGTGTGAAATGCATTCCACGGTGATTCTTTCTCAGATTGATGAAAAAACCCTTGGAAAATTGGGGATTCGTTTGAGCTGTGAGCCCCAGTACCAGAATAAAAAGCTGTTTCATTCCTAAACCGGGGAATGCTTAAAGGAAATCCATAAAAAAAAAGCATATTCTTTTCAGCGAAGACTTATTTCAGAAAAAACTGCCGGGGAAATACTTATTGAAAGATAAAATAAATCCTTGACGGTTTTTTTCTTTTTTTATAATTGTTAGTGTATACTAACAAAAAAATGATCTGTTAATTTTTTATCTATTATGCACTCTGCACAAAAAATTAATTCTTTTTTTAAACAGAAAGAAAAAGTTTTTTGTGTTATACTGCGAGTATGAACCCTAAGCTAGGGATGGAAGAGTCTATAGCAAGACGCAATAGCGTCTTGGCAAAGGAGAAAAAATGAGCAGGTTAATAATTGTAACTGAAAATGAAGCCCAAAAAACCGTAGAAGGCCTTTACCGAGACATAGAGCGAAGAATTCAGGCGTCCCAGCCTGGTCTTTGTCCTGTTGACTTGGCGGAGGCTTTTGTTCATGTATGTCATTCCCAATCCTGTGGAAAGTGTACTCCCTGTAGAGTGGGACTAGGACAGTTGGAAGGTCTGATTGAATCCGTATTGGACGGTACTGCGGATATGGATACTTTAAAGACCATCGAGAAAACTGCAGAAGGAATCTATAACTCTGCAGATTGCGCCATCGGATTTGAAGCGGCGAAGATGGTGCTTAGAGGAATCCGCGGTTTCTATGAGGACTATGCGGAGCATGTACAGCATGGACGTTGTTTTGCCAAGCTAAGCCAGCCGGTTCCTTGCGTATCCCTTTGTCCTGCCCATGTAGATGTTCCCGGATATGTTTCTTTGATTCATGAAGGTCGTTACGGAGATGCGGTACAGTTGATTCGAAAGGATAATCCCTTCCCTGCTGCCTGCGGTTTAATCTGCGAGCATCCCTGTGAGCTTCGTTGCAGAAGAACCATGGTGGATAAGGCGATTAATATTCGTGGACTTAAGCGCTATGCGGTGGAGCATGAGGGAGAGATTCCCGCACCGAAGATTATGGATAAGACCGGAAAGAAGATTGCTATCGTAGGTGGCGGTCCCTCCGGCTTAAGTGCTGCTTATTACCTTAGTATTATGGGACATGATGTTATGGTATATGAGCAGAGAAAGCAGCTGGGAGGAATGCTCCGTTATGGAATTCCGGCTTATAGACTTCCCAGAGAAATTCTGGATCACGAAATTGACGGTTTAAAGAAGGCCGGCTTCCAGGTTAAGACGGATGTCTCCATCGGACATGATATCAGCTTAAAGGATTTAAGAAAGCAGTATGATGCGGTTTACGTATCTATCGGTGCCCACACAGATAAGAAGCTGGGTATTCCGGGAGAAGATGCTCAGGGCGTAATTTCCGCTGTAGAGATGCTTAGAAATATTGGAGATGATGATTATCCCGATTTTAGCGGCTTGAATGTCATTGTAGTGGGCGGAGGAAACGTGGCTATGGACGTGGCGCGTTCCGCAATTCGTCTGGGAGCAAAGACCGTAAAGATTGCCTACAGAAGACGTAGAGTAGATATGACCGCTCTACCGGAAGAGGTAGAGGGGGCAATCGCAGACGGTTGCGATATCGTAGAGCTTCATTCCCCGGTTCGCATTGAGAAGGATGAGAATGGACATTGTAAGGGTCTGGTGCTTAAGCCACAGATTATTGGAGGAGTACGTTATGGAAGACCTTCCCCCAAGGATTCTCAGGCACCTGAAGTAGAGCTTAAGGCAGATCTGGTTCTGGTAGCCATCGGTCAGGGTATCGACTTCCGTAAGTTCGAGGAATATCAGGAAATTCCTATTGAATCCGGAAGAATTAATGCCTTAGATACTTCTGCACTGAGGGATGTTGACGGCATTTTTGCAGGAGGAGACTGTGTAACCGGTCCTGCAACCGTAATTCGTGCGATTGCTGCAGGAAAGACTGCTGCGGCTAACATCGATGAGTACCTTGGCTACTGCCATGAGATTACCTCTGAAATCGAACTTCCACCGGTTCGTTTCGATGACAATGCACCTACCGGCCGTGTCAATATGAAAGAGCGTCCTGCCGATGAGCGGGTTAAGGACTTTAAGCTTATGGAGTACGGCATGACAGATGAAGAGGCTTGCCAAGAGTCGGGCAGATGTCTTCACTGTGATCACTTTGGTTATGGTATCTTTAAGGGAGGCAGAGAATGCAAATGGTAAATTGTACAATCGATGGAAAAAAAGTATGTGTTCCGGAGCATACCACCATCTTGGAAGCGGCTAAGGAAATTGGCGTTTATATCCCTACCCTATGCTACTTCAAGGGCTTAAATGAAATTGGTGCCTGCCGTGTCTGCGTTGTAGAGGTGGAAGGAGATCAGAGACTTCATGCCGCTTGTAACAGCCCTGTGCTGGAGGGAATGGTAGTACATACCAATTCCAAAAAGGCAAGAGAAGCCAGAAAATGTAACGTAGAGCTGATTTTATCTCAGCACAATGTTACCTGCACCACCTGTGTTCGTTCCGGGAACTGTGCGTTACAGCACGTTGCCAATGACTTAAATATTATGGGAGAAAGCTTTCCTAAGGATTTGCCGAAGCAAAAGGGATCCAAAAGCTTCCCCTTGATTCGAGAATATGACAAATGTATTAAGTGTATGCGTTGTATTCAGGTCTGCGATAAGATTCAGGCTACCCATGTTTGGGATGTTATCAACAGTGGCGGAAAGAGTACGGTAGATGTTCGCGATTTCTATCGTTTGGAGGATTCTCCCTGTTCTCTTTGCGGACAGTGCATTACCCATTGTCCTGTAGGTGCTCTTAGAGAAAGAGATGATACAGATAAGGTTTTGGATGCTTTAGATGATCCGGAGACCATTGTACTGGCACAGATCGCCCCATCCATTCGTACGGCATGGGGAGAGGAATTCGGCTTGGATGCGGAAGAAGCCTCTGTGCAGAGACTGGCCAGCTGCTTAAAGGAAATGGGCTTTGACTATGTATTCGATACCGACTTTGCAGCGGATTTAACCATTATGGAGGAAGCTTCCGAGTTCTTACATAAGTTAACCCATCAGGAAGGGGACTTCCCTATGTTTACCAGCTGCTGTCCGGGTTGGGTTAGATTTATTAAGAGTCATTATCCCGAGTATATTCCGCAGGTTTCTACTTCCAAGTCTCCCCAGCAGATGTTCGGTGCTATTGCCAAGAGCTATTATGCGGATATTTTAAAGGTAAGCCCTAAGAAAATCTTCTCTGTCAGCATCATGCCTTGTCTTGCGAAAAAAGCGGAATGCTCCTATCCCAATATGACGGACAGCGAAGGCAATTTTGATGTAGATGTAGCTTTAACCACAAGAGAGGTGAATCGCTTGATTCGGGCTATGCATATTTCACCCAAGAAGATGAAGGATGTAGAGCTGGATATGCCTTTAGGACTGGGCTCCGGTGCAGGTAATATTTTCGGTGCAACCGGCGGTGTTATGGAGGCGGCTTTACGTTCCGCATATTATCTGGCAACAGGAGAGAATCCGGATCCGGATGCTTTCAAGGATGTAAGAGGAATGGATGGCTGGAAGGAATCCTCCTTTGATATTGCCGGAAATAAGCTAAAGATTGCCGTAGTGAACGGATTGGCTAATGCAGATCGCCTTTTAACAGCTCTAAAGAAGGGACAGGTGCATTATGACTTTGTAGAAGTCATGGCCTGCCCGGGAGGTTGTGTAGGCGGTGGTGGCCAGCCGATTCATGATCAGAAGGAAATGGCTGCCCATCGTGCACCGGTTCTCTATAAGCAGGATCGGGAAGGAACCCTTCGTTTCTGTCATGAGAATCCTTCTATCAAGCTGGTTTACCAGGATTATCTGGAGAAACCCCTATCTGAGAGAGCGGAAGAGCTTCTGCATACCAGTCAAAAGGGCTGGCTGATGCCGGGAGAAAGTGAATAAGATATTTTTCTACCATAGAGTTTTCTATTCTATACGGAGAAGGGACTGTAAAAATCAAAATAGTTTTCTTGTTTTGATTTTTTACAGTCCCTTCTCTTTTTTTGCTCTAAAGCAGATATTGCACACCGGGCGGGGGATACTCGTTAAGATTATAAATTCATTTTTATTCATTAGTGTGAATAAAAATGATGAGTTTATGCGATATTAAAGACACAAAATAGAGTCTTTATTTGGTTGTGTCTTTTGATAAAATTAAAAAATTTATTGATAAAAAGAAAGATTCCAAGAATTGTCTAAAAAAAATGCAATCTGATGCCCAAAATTCATTTTATTGTGTCTTGAAAGTCCGGAGCATATCGTGTATATTTCTATGTAAATTCATTAAAGAAGGAGGGCGCTATGCCAAAGTATATTTTAAAAAGGGCGATTATGTCCTTAATTACAGCCTTTTTGGTAGCAACATTAACATTTTTTGTTATGAATATGGTTCCGGGAGGACCGTTCTTGTCCGAGAAGGCAGTAACGCCTCAGGCCCAGGCTGCTATGGAGGCGAAATATGGTTTGGATAAGCCCTTATTTCAGCAATACACCACCTATATGACCGGCATTTTAAAGGGAGACTTCGGTTTATCCATTAAGAAGAGGGGAAGAACGGTATCCCAGATTATCGGGACAAAGTTTCCGGTTTCCGCAAAGGTAGGAGGACTTGCACTAATCCTTGCAGTTTGCACCGGAATTCCTTTAGGGGCCGTAGCCGCATTTAACAGAGGAAAGTTTATTGATAACCTTTTGGTGGTTTTATCCACTGCGGGAATAGCCATTCCTTCCTTTCTGTCCTCTACGATTTTAATTTATATCTTCACCACGAAGTTAAAATGGTTGCCTTCTCTGGGCTTAAAGGATGCCCAAAGCTACATTATGCCGGTGGTGGCCTTGGCTTTATATCCCACCTTCTATATGGCACGATTGATGCGTTCTTCCATGCTGGATGTTATGGGGCAGGATTATATGAGAACCGCAAAGGCCAAGGGGGTTACAACTTTTAAAGCAATTTTCAAGCATGCCTTACGAAATGCAATCTTACCGGTAATTACTTATCTTGGACCCTTGCTTGCCGCTTTAATGACCGGTTCCTTCATCATTGAAAAGATTTTCAATATTCCGGGACTTGGTTCGGAGTTCGTAAGCTCTATTACCAGCCGAGATTATCCCATGATTATGGGAACCACCATTTTCCTGGCGGTATTTATTATTATCATGAACCTTTTCGTGGATATTGCTTATGCGATTGTGGATCCGAGAATTAAATTAAAGTAAGGAGAATAAAATGGAAGAAATAAAGAAAAATCCCTTGAGCCTTCAGTGGAGCTTGGAAGATTTTACTCCGGCTTCTGTGGAGGATAAGGAGTCTCTGGTCTTTATGAGAGAATCCGTAAGCTTCTGGAAGGACGGCTTGCATCGTTTCCGGAAAAATAAAATTGCCATGAGTGCTCTGTTTATTGTTTTTTTGATTACTATTTGCTGCTTTCTGATACCCGGCGTTTATCCCTATAAGTATGAACAGCAGATGAAGGGCTCGGAGCGTTTGGCTCCCATGCAGTACTCAAAGACGGAGCAGAAGCAAATTGATGCAGGGGAAAAGGTTTTTCCGCATCTTTTGGGAACGGATCAAAATGGTCGTGACTATATGATTCGTGTACTGGTAGGAGGAAGAGTCTCCATGACGGTAGGTCTTGTGGCTTCCGTTTTGATCCTGGTCATTGGCTCCATATTTGGGGCAATCGCCGGATACTTCGGCGGATTAGTGGATATGATCATGATGCGAATCGTGGATATTATCTACACGGTTCCCGACGTACTGATTATTATCCTCTTGGCCCAGACCTTGAAGTTCCCTCTGGAAGCATTGGCCAGCAAACCGGGCTTTGCCTGGATGCAAAAGCTTGGCTCCAATATGATTTCCATGTTTATCGTATTTGCTTTGCTTTACTGGGTGGGAATGGCCAGAATCGTCCGTTCTCAGATTATGGTTTTAAAGCAGAGTGAGTATGTTACCGCGGCAAAGGCTTTGGGTGCAGGATCCGGTCGTATTATCTTTAAGCATTTGATTGTAAACTGTATCGGTACCCTGATTGTAACCACTACCTTACAGATTCCCAGTTCCATTTTTACCGAGTCCTTCCTTTCCTTTTTAGGACTGGGTGTACAGGCACCGATGCCATCTTTGGGATCTTTGGCCAGTGCCGCTTTAAACGGATTTCAAACCTATCCGGAAAAACTTTTTGCCCCGGCTTTCTTGATTTTTATTATCATTTTAAGCTTTAACCTTTTGGGAGATGGCCTGCGTGATGCCTTTGACCCGAAATTGAAACAGCAGTAAGGAGGAAAATATGTCCGGTCAATATCTTGTGGATATTCAAGAAGAGCGTTTATCCTTCTTTACTCCGGCGGGAGAGGTAAAGGCTTTAAATAACGTTACCCTGCAAATGCGCGAGGGAGAAGTTTTAGGAATTGTTGGAGAATCCGGTTCGGGAAAATCCGTTACCGCCTACTCCATTATGGGACTTACCGCCCAGAATGGTAAGATTGTGGGAGGCTCGGTAGAGTTTAATGGCCATAAAATCCACGAAATGAGTGAAAAGGAGCTTCGGAAGATTCGGGGGAATGAGGTCAGCATTATTTTCCAGGATCCCATGACCTCTTTGAACCCGGTATGGACTGTTGGGAATCAGATTGCGGAAGCGGTTTCCCTTCATACGGATAAAAAGGGAAGAGCGGCTATGGAGAGAGCCAAGGAGCTTTTGGAACTGGTTGGTATCAATGAGCCGGAGAAGCGATTAAAGCAGTATCCCCATGAGTTATCCGGCGGTATGCGGCAGAGAGTAATGATTGCCATCGCCTTAGCCTGTGAACCCAAGCTTTTAATTGCGGATGAGCCTACTACGGCCTTGGACGTAACTATTCAGGCACAGATTTTAGAGCTGATGCAGGAATTAAAACAAAAATTAGGGATGGGTATCATTATGATTACTCATGACCTGGGTGTGGTTGCCTCCATGTGCGACTATATTGCGGTTATGTATGCCGGTGAAATCGTGGAATATGGAACAACGGATGATATTTTCTATAATCCGAAGCATGAATACACCAAGGGACTGCTGCGTTCCATTCCCAAGTTCCATGAGCATGATTATTCCAAGCTGGTACCTATCGAAGGACAGCCGGTGGATCTTCTGAATCCCCCAAAGGGTTGCGGCTTTGCGCCAAGATGCAGTAACTGTATGAAGCTTTGTCTAACCCATAAGCCGGAGAAGAATCAGTATGAGGGTGTGCATTATGCCAGATGTTTTATGCAACAGAAGGAAGACTTTTTGAAGGAAAGGGGGGAAGCATAAATGCCGGAGCGTTTATTAGAGGTAAGTCACTTAAAGCAGTATTTTCCTGTGGCAGGAAGCAATAAGGTGGTTAAGGCTGTGGATGATGTTTCCTTCTTTATCAATAAGGGAGAAACCTTTGGTCTGGTAGGAGAGTCCGGCTGCGGCAAAACTACAACAGGCCGTTCTATCCTTCGTTTAACAGAGCCTACCGGCGGAAGTATCACTTATGGCGGAGAAGTCATCTTTGATGCGGAAAAGAAAATCAAGAAGAATATGCTTCCCTACAGAAGGAAGATGCAGATTGTTTTCCAAGACCCTTACGCATCTTTGGATCCCAGAATGACTGTAGAGGATATTGTTGGGGAGGCTATAGATATTCATAAGCTTTGTAAGTCAAAGGCGGAGCGTAGAGAAAAAATTCTTTCTCTGCTTTCTACAGTAGGTCTGAACTCGGAGCATGCCAACCGTTATCCTCACGAGTTCTCCGGAGGTCAAAGACAGAGAATCGGCATTGCCAGAGCCCTGGCAGTGGATCCTGAATTTATCGTTTGTGATGAGCCGGTTTCTGCTTTGGACGTGTCCATCCAGGCTCAGGTGGTGAATATGTTTGAGGATTTGCAAGAGGAGCTGGGATTGACCTATCTCTTCATCGCCCATGATTTATCTATCGTAAATCATATTTCCTCCAGAATCGGGGTAATGTATCTGGGGCATTTGGTGGAGCTGGCGGATAGTGATACCATCACCTTCCATTCACTGCATCCTTATACCAAGTCCTTAATTTCTGCGGTTCCCATTGCAGATCCAAAGGTGGCCAGAGCATCCCATAGAATTATTCTTTCGGGAGATGTCCCATCCCCGGTAAATCCGCCATCAGGTTGTCCCTTCCGCACCCGTTGTCCCTATGCAGACGGTCTATGTGCGGAGAAGAAGCCGGAATTTAAAGAGGTGGAAAGCGGACATTTTGCAGCCTGTCATCATTTAGACAGGGTGAATTAAGAGATAAAGCCATACTGTCATAATAGGAATAACAGTAAGGTGGGGTGTTTAATCTTGTTGCAATACATGAGGTTTAGGAGTGATTCGAAAGCTTATGAGCAACGAATAGGCTCCTTCCTATATAGACACTATGACCAATTTTTTAGAAGGGAGAATTTTATGAGAAAAGCAAAGTACCTACTTCCCATTGCGGCCTTGAGTTTGGCCTTTTTGGTATCCTGTGGTGGAGCCGATAAGAGCAAACAGGAATCTGCAAAGGGAGAGAGCGGCAGCCAGGCTGCTGAGGCTTCTGAAGCTTCCGAAGGTGGAGAGCTTAATGTTCAGGTTGGTTCCTCTCCGGAAACCATGGATCCTGCTTTAAACTCTGCATCTGATGGAGCCACCTATATTCTGCATGCCTTTACCGGATTACTCAGCATTGACAAGAATTCCGATGTTGTGCCCGGACTTGCGGAAAAATGGGAACATTCCGATGACGGACTTACTTGGACTTTTCATCTTCGTCCCGACTTAAAGTGGTCTGACGGAACGGATTTAACGGCAGAGGACTTCGTATATAGCTGGAAGCGCTTGGCAGATCCCGCCTTGGCAGCTCCCTACGGATATGATTTACTAAGTGTGGTGGCAGGTTATGAAGAGGCTTCCAACGGGGATCTGGATGCTTTACAGGTTTCCGCTCCGGATAAAGATACCTTTGTGGTAAAGCTAAGTAGCCCCTGCACCTTCTTTGATCAGATTGCAGCATTTGTTTCTACAGCTCCCGTACAGAAAAAGACGGTAGAAGAAAATGGAGATGCCTGGGCAACAAAGCCGGAAACTTATGTCAGCAGTGGACCTTATCGAATGACGGAATATGTGGATGGGGATAGAATCGTTTATGAGAAGAATCCATATTATTATGACAAGGATAATATCACCTTTGATAAGATTGTTTGGCATCTGATTGAAGATGGAAACTCTGTTTATACCGCTTACAATCAGGGAGAATTGGATTTGGCAAAAACCCTTCCTTCCGAGGAAATTCCAAGCCTTAAGGGAAATGAGGAATTTCACTTGGAACCGATGATGGGTACCTATTATATCAGCTTTAATACACAGAAGGCTCCCTTTAACGATCCTAAGGTAAGAGAGGCTCTTTCCTTAGCGGTAGATAGAGACTATGTGGCCAATACCATTATGCAGGGAACCTATACTCCCGCAAACAATCTGGTTGGTCCCGGAATCAGTGATGCAGCGGAGAACTCCTCCTTTGAAGAGGTGACCAAAGAAAAGTACGGTAATTTCTTTGATAACAGTAAATACGAAGAGAACCTTGCAAAAGCCAAGGAATTACTGGCTGAAGCAGGCTATCCAAACGGACAGGGATTCCCGACATTTTCCTACCTGACCAATGATGCCAGCTACCATAAGCCTGTAGCAGAGTACCTGCAAAATGCTTGGGGGCAGTTGGGACTGACCATGAACATCGATATCCAGGAGTGGAAGACTGTAACCGCAAATCGCCGTTCCGGAAACTATGATGTGGCAAGAAACGGTTGGGTAATGGATTACAACGATCCTTCCAATATGATTAACCTCTTTGAAACCGGAAACGGTAACAATGACGGTAAGTACAGCAATCCGGATTTTGATGCTTTGGTGGACAAGGCGAGAAAGACTGCAAATGTAGAGGAGCACTATGATTATCTGCATCAGGCGGAGCAGGTTCTGTTAAAGGACTATGGCGCTTGTCCTGTGGCTTACTACACGGAGTTTTATCTGGAGAAGCCGAACTTAAGCAATGTTTGGCATACCCCAACGGGATATTTCCTATTTATGTATGGTAAAAAAGCTTAAAAGAAATTTAAAAAGTATATAAAAGAAAAACGGTCGGGCATTGTCCTGACCGTTTTTCTATGGTAGAATCTCAAAGGTTTTTAACTTAACGATTGTTTCGAGTTTTTCGAAACGCTTCGTTTCATTGAAGAGGAGGAGTAATGAAGAAAAAAATTTTTCTGGGACTTTCCATGGCTGTAGCTGTATCCTTGGCGGCTTGCGGAGGACAAAAATCAGCAGACAACGGAAAGCAGGGAAGTGATGCTACAAAGGCGGAGGGAGCAGAGGCTTCCGATAATTCCGTATTAAACGTGGAAATCGGACCACCCCAAGAGACAATTGATCCTGCATTAAACAACGCCAGAGAAGCGGCAAACATGATTAACCACACCTTTGAAGGACTTTTACGCTATGATAAGGACGGAAACATCGTTCCCGCTCAGGCGGAAAGCTATGAGAAGAGTGATGACGGATTAACTTATACCTTCCATTTACGGGATGGCTTAAAGTGGTCTGACGGTACAGATTTAACCGCTAAGGATTTTCTTTATTCTTGGAAGAGAGTAGCCGATCCTGCCACTGCAGCGCCCTATGCGGAAGAGCTTTTGGGCATGGTGAAGGGCTATAAGGAGGCCTCTGCAGGCAATCTGGATGCTTTGGGAATAGAAGCACCGGATGATAAGACCTTTGTTATCCATCTTGCCTATCCCTGTAGCTATTTCGAGCAAATCTGTGCTTTTGCGGTAATGGTTCCGGTACAGGAGGCTACCATTGAAGCAAACGGAGACGCTTGGACCAACGCTGCCGAGACTTACGTTTCCAACGGTCCATACTATGTATCCGCCTATACCCAGGATGAGCAGTATGTTTTGACCAAGAACCCGAATTACTGGGATAAGGATAACGTTACCTTTGAAACCATTAACTGGCTTTTGGTAAAGGACTCCAATGCAGCTTATACCGCTTACAATCAGGGAGACCTGGATTTCTCCAGAGATTTCCCCAAGGAGGAGTTAGAGAGCGTTCAAAAGACAGCGGATTATCATATTGATCCCCTGCGCGGAACCTATTTTATGATTTTTAACTGCAATAAGGAGCCTTTCAACAATCCTAAGGTGAGAGCAGCACTATCCTTGGCATTGGATCGTGATTATATTGCCAACAGCATTATGCAGGGGCTTTACAGTCCGGCAACCAACTTCGTGGGAACCGGTGTTTCCGATGCGGAGGAAGGAAGTTCCTTTGAGAAGGTTACCGAGGAAAAGTATGGCAATGCTTTTGATTTAAAGGGTTATGATGCACAGCTTGCAAAGGCAAAGGAGCTTTTGGCTGAGGCAGGTTACCCCAACGGAGAGGGCTTCCCTGCATTTACCTATGCAACCAATGATACGGATTATCATAAGCCGGTAGCGGAGTATGCTCAGGATGTATGGAAAAAGGAGCTTGGATTAAATTGCTCTATTAACATTTTGGAGTGGGCAAGCTTTACGGCAGACCGTCGTTCCGGAAACTTTGATGTGGCAAGACAGGGATGGCTTTATGACTGGGATGATCCTGCCAATATGTTAAATCTTCTGGTAAGTACTAATGGAAATAACGACGGTAAGTATTCCAGCACGGAATATGACTCCATTATGGATAAGGCAAAGACCCTTACGGATAAGGCAGCTTACTATGATGCTATGCATGAGGCAGAGCAGTTAGCTCTTAAGGATGCCGCTATTGCGCCTATCGCCTACTACAATGATACCTGGTTACAGAAAGAGAATTTAAAGAATGTATGGCACCATCCAAACGGTTTCTGGTATTTCATGCATGCTACAAAGGAATAATTAAGGAATCATTCGTAAAGTTTATTTTTACAGGAAAAAGCCTCGGAAGAATTGCCGAGGCTTTTTTTGTATGGTAAACTAGGGAAAGTCAAAAGGGAGGTTAGTATGCCAAATAGAAGAGTGATGTTAAAGCTTTCCGGAGAAGCCCTGGCAGGGGAAAAGCACTTCGGTTTTTCCGATGATGTGATTTTTGCCGTTGCCAAGCAGGTGAAGGAAGCCGTAAGCCAAGGAGTGGAAGTTGCCATTGTGATCGGCGGAGGCAATTTCTGGAGAGGAAGACAGTCAGAGCAGGTGGACCGCTACAAAGCAGATCAGGTGGGAATTTTAGCCACCATGATGAACTGTATTTATGTCTCTGAAATTTTCCGCATCAGCGGATTGAAAACAAAGATTATGTCCTCCATTGCCGTAGGAGATATGGCGGAGCTTTTTTCCAAGGATAAGGCAGTGAAGGCTTTGAAAAAAGGACAGGTGGTATTTTGCGCCGGAGGTACGGGACATCCCTTCTTTTCTACGGATACCGGAGTAGTGCTTCGGGCATTGGAATTGGAGTGTAAGGAGATTCTTTTGGCTAAGGCCATTGACGGGGTTTATGATAAGGATCCCAAGAAGTACCCGGATGCAAAGAAATATGAAAGCTTAAGCATTGATGAGGTAGTGGAGAAAAAACTGCAGGTCATTGACCTGTCCGCATCCATTCTTTGCTTGGAAAACAGACTTCCCTTGTCCGTATTTTCTTTAGAAGAGGAAGACGGTATTGCCAAGGCTCTTTTGGGAGAGCATAGAGGAACCAGAGTTACAGCGGATTGATATTCAAAAAGATTCATTGTCCTATAAACGAGATATCGCACGCTTTGCGAGCGATACTCGTTATGAATAAAGCTTTGTTCCATGAAATAAAGCTTTAGTATACAAGATAAGAAGAGCCGGAGGAAAGAAAGATGGATGATCAATTTACCATTTACATTGAGAAGATGCACAAGACTCACGATAACCTGATGAGTGAGCTGGGAACTATTCGTGCAGGAAGAGCCAACCCCCACGTTTTAGACCGTATTATGGTGGATTACTATGGTACACCCACCCCGATTCAGCAGGTAGGAAACGTATCTGTACCGGAGGCGAGAATTCTTCAAATCCAGCCTTGGGATAAGTCTGTTATGAAGGAAATTGAAAAAGCAATCAATATGTCTGAACTGGGAATCAATCCTACCAATGACGGACAGGTGATTCGTCTGGTTTTTCCGGAGCTTACCGAGGAGAGACGTAAAGAATTAACCAAGGATGTAAAGAAAAAGGGAGAGGCCGCTAAGATTGCCATTCGAAATATTCGTAGAGATGCTATGGATTTAGCGAAGAAGCTGGAAAAGAATGCGGAAATCACCGAGGATGACCTGAGCAGACAGACCAAGGATATTCAGGAGCTTACAGACCATATGATTGAGAAAATTGACAAGTCTGTTGAGGCTAAGAATAAGGAATTAATGACTGTATGATTTTTCAAAATAATCAAGAGCAAAGAAGCCTTCCAAGGCACATTGCCATCATCTTGGATGGCAATGGTCGTTGGGCGGCTTCTCATGCGTTACCAAGGGCTTTAGGACATAAAAAGGGTTGTGAGACACTGGAACAAACCGTGGAAGATTGTGCAAGGCTTGGCATAGAATATTTAACAGTTTACGGCTTTTCCACGGAAAACTGGAAACGTTCCGAGGAAGAAGTGGGAGCTTTGATGCAGCTCTTTCGTTTCTATATGAAAAAGTTAATTACCGTAGCCAATGCCAACAATGTTCGAGCGAAAATGATAGGAGAAAGAAGCCGTTTTCCGGAAGACATTCAAAAGGGAATTTCCGAGCTGGAAGAGAGCACCAAGGCAAATACCGGTATGCTCTTCAGCTTCGCCGTAAATTATGGGGGAAGAGATGAGATAATCAGGGCGATTCACAGAATAGCGTTGGAAAGCCCTCTTTCAGAGCTCACAGAAAAGCTTTCTCACCTTACGGAAGAAGAGTTCTCGAAGTATCTGGATACTGCAGGAACACCGGATCCGGATTTGGTGATTCGCACCTCCGGAGAGTTTCGTACCTCCAACTTTCTCCTATGGCAGTCCGCCTATGCGGAGTATTATATCAGCTCGGTATACTGGCCGGACTTTAACCTGGAAGAGCTGGAAAAGGCCATTTCCTCCTATCAGAACAGGGAACGGCGCTTTGGTGGACGGAAAGCATAAACAATTTGTCTTTCTTTCACAGGAACTTTTATTCTATGAAGCTAGGAGTGTAAGGAAGAATAACTTTGAAAATTGTTTAGGGATTATAGAAATTATAGTAAAGGGTAGTATATGGTAGAACAAAAGGAAAATAGAACGGAACAAAGTAAGGGACAAAATGAACACAAGTTGAGTTCTTTTCTGACAAGGCTGATTAGCGGTATTGCTCTGCTTTTGCTGTTATTCGGAATTCTTCCTCTGGGAGGTTTACCGGTCTTGTTTTTTTGCTTGTTTTTATCCCTCTTTGCCACTTATGAATTATTGCATTGCTTTTCCTTAGATAAGAAGGGGATTTCTTTCTTGTCTTATTTTTTTGTTGTTCTTTACTATTCAGCCTTATTTTTGCACCTTCCTATTTCTTTCTTTTTGCTTCTTTCTTATCTTTTTCTTTTGGGGTTCTATTATGTATTAAGCTATCCCAAGGCGGATATTCGGGAGATTGCACTGTTCTTTTTGGTTTTTCCCTACGCCGGAATTCTTTTATCTTATATTTATCTGTGTAGGAGTCTTCCCCATGGGAAGATTCTGGTCTGGCTGGTGTTTTTATCCAGTTGGGGAGCGGATACCTGTGCCTACTGCGCCGGACTTCTCTTTGGAAAGCATAAAATGACGCCGGTTTTAAGTCCGAAAAAGACTTGGGAAGGAGCTGTGGGGGGGATTCTGGGATCCGGAATTTTAGCCTTTATTTTTGCTCTTTTCTTTAAGGGAAGAGGTCTACCTTTACATCTGTCTCCATTTCTTTTGGCCTTAGCGGTATCCCTTGCTGCCTTATTTTCTATCGGAGGAGATTTGATGGCATCCGGAATGAAAAGAGATTTTCAAATTAAGGACTACAGCCATTTGATTCCGGGACATGGAGGAATTTTAGACCGTTTTGATTCCGTCCTGTTTACGGCGCCCATTATTTATTATGGCATAACAGTTTTAGATTATTTTAAAAAGATTTAATACAAAAGAAGGAAAAACAATCGTCCCTCACTTTATAATAAGCAAGAAAAACATAGATAAGAACTGATGAGATCAAAAACTCATGAAACGAGATATCGCACGCTTTGCGCACGATACTCGTTATGAATAAAGAATAACGACATATTTAATAATGTCGTAATCTTAAATCATCATGTAAGACTTATCCTTGATATATTTTAATAAAGTAAGTCTTCACTGTAATTTGGGGAAGGTAGAGAATGAATATCGTAATTCTAGGGAGCAGCGGGTCTATCGGAACCCAGTGTCTATCCCTTTTAAAGGACCATCCAGAGCATAAGGTAATTGGACTTTCGGTGAAATCCAAAATAGAGCTTTTGAAGGAGCAGGCTAAAGAATGGCAGGTTCCTAAGCTTTGTGTATATGAAGAAGCTTTGGCAGAAAAGCTTTCCGCCGACTTGGATATGCCGGTGTCTTCCGGAATGGAGGGCTTGATAGAGCTGGCCACACTTCCGGAGGCGGATATGGTGGTGGTGGCATTGGTAGGCATGATTGGGATTCTTCCCACAATTTCCGCGATCAAAGCAGGGAAAAAAATTGCATTAGCCAATAAAGAAACGCTGGTTTGTGCAGGGCATTTGATTATGCCAATGCTTTCGGAATACCGGGCGAAGCTCTTTCCCATTGACTCGGAGCATTCCGCCATCTGGCAATGCCTTCGGGGGGAAGAAGAAAAATCTGTGGAATCTCTCTTGTTAACGGCTTCCGGCGGTCCTTTTTTCGGACTAAAAAAGGAAGAGATGGAAGGGAAAACCAAGGCGGATGCCTTAAAGCACCCTAACTGGTCTATGGGACAAAAAATCACCATTGATTCCGCTACCATGGTGAATAAAGGTTTGGAAATGATGGAAGCCCACTGGCTCTTTAATATTCCCATGGAGAAGATTCAGGTAGTGATTCAGCGGGAAAGCATTTTACATTCTGCAGTAGTCTTTCAGGATGGCGCAGTAAAGGGACAGATGGGGGTACCGGATATGCGCCTGCCCATTGCCTATGCCCTCTTTCAAGAGGAAAGGGAGTGTTATCTGGAACAAAGAATAGATTTTTCCAAGGTCTTTTCCCTGCATTTCTTTCCTCCTTCCTTGGAGGATTTTCCGGGGCTTGCTTTGGGAATGGAGGCCGGTGCCAAGGGAGGCAGTATGCCTACGGTATATAATGCGGCTAACGAAGAATCGGTTCGCTTGTTCTTAGAGGATAAAATTCGTTTCATGGAGATTCCAAGAAGCATTGCCCATTGCATGAAGGAACACGAAAAAACTTGGATAGAATTTCCTTCTGTAGAGGAAATTTTCGAAACGGAACAGTGGGCTAGAAAAGAAGTAAGAAGATTACATAAGGAGGATAAGAATTGAGTATAGTTTTGGCCATACTTGCCCTGTCATTTTTAGTTTTTTTTCATGAACTGGGGCATTTTCTTGCGGCTAAGTTTTTTCATGTAGGGGTAAATGAGTTTTCTATTGGGATGGGACCCAGGCTCCTATCCTTTTTATATAAAAATACCCGATACAGCTTAAAGTTACTTCCCTTGGGCGGAAGCTGTGCCATGCTGGGAGAGGATGCGGCAGGCTCCGGTGATTTTCTGGCTCCAAAGCAGGAGGATAATGCGGAAAATGTCTATGATTTTGACGGAGTAATTTATAGCGAAGAAGAATTAAAGACGAAGAGCTTTGAAGGAAAGCCGGCCTGGCAGCGTTTTATTATCTGTATTGCCGGCGTTTTCAACAACTTCCTTTTAGGCTTTTTGATTGCCCTGTTCCTCACCGGAACGATTGGGGTACAGCTTCCGAAAATTGCTTCCTCCAATGCCTCTACTCCTGCCATGGAGAGCGGTCTACAGGAGGGAGACGAAGTTCGCTTTGTGAAGATTGGAAATGCCGGGGGAAGAACTGTTCATAGCTACTCCGAGCTTGCCATGTATTTGGAGCTTCATAAGGAGGAGATGCAAGAAGGAGAAGTCAGTCTTACGGTTCTTCGAGATGGGGAAAAGCTTAGTTTTCAGTTCCCTGCCTATAAGGATCCTTCCACAGGACTTTATCGTATGGGCGTGGCTCTTTCCTCTGAACGAGTGAAGTTTCAAAACCCTTTAAAGACTATAGAGTACAGCTTTTATGAACTGGCCTTCAATGCCAGAGTGGTGATTGACAGTCTGGCATTGATTAGTAAGGGAAAGGTAAGCAGACAGGAAGTTATGGGTCCGGTGGGCACGGTTGCGGTTATCGGAGAAAGTGTTTCCAGCTCCAGCCAATACGGATTTTTCGTAATGCTACTGGTTTTACTAAACTTAAGTATGATGTTGAGCGTAAATTTGGCGGTAATGAACCTTTTGCCTATTCCCGCCCTGGATGGAGGACGACTTCTGTTCATTCTTTTGGAAATGCTGGCAAGAAAGAGGCTTAATCCCAAGTGGGAGGAACGAATCAATACCGTAGGGATGGTTTTTCTACTAGCCCTTATGGTATTGATTGTCGGAAATGATGTGTTTAATTTGTTGACCGGAGCCTATTCGAAATATTTTAGCTCATAAGTTTATTGTATAAAGGAATACTATGTTCAAAAGAGAAGATACTAGGGTAGTAGAAGTAGGAAAACTTAAAATCGGCGGTGGAAATCCGGTGGTTTTACAGTCCATGTGTAATACCAAGACGGAGGATATCAAGGGAAGTATAGCCCAAATTCTTAGACTGGCAGAGGCCGGCTGTGAACTCATTCGTCTTACCGTACCTACAAAAGAAGCGGCATTTGCCTTAAAGGAGATAAAGGCGGCTTCTCCTATTCCTATCGTTGCGGATATCCATTTCGACTACCGCATGGCGATTCTTGCCATGGAAAACGGAGCGGATAAAATCCGTATTAATCCGGGAAATATCGGCTCCCGGGAAAGACTTCAGGCTGTGGTGGACTGTGCCAAGGAAAGAAAGATTCCCATTCGAATCGGGGTAAATTCCGGCTCCTTGGAAAAGGAAGTTTTGGAAAAATATCAGGGAAGAGTAACGGCCCAGGGACTTGCTGAGTCTGCCTTGGCGAATTTGCGTTTGGTAGAGGAAATGGGTTATCAGAAGCTGGTGCTTTCCATGAAGTCCTCCGATGTTTTAATGGCGGTGGAAGCCCATAAAATTGTAGCAGAATCCTGCCCCTATCCTTTGCATGTAGGCATCACAGAGTCCGGAACGGTTTGGTCCGGTAATATCAAATCTGCCATGGGACTGGCCATGATTTTGGGAGAAGGAATCGGAGATACGATTCGTGTGAGCCTTTCTGCAGATCCTGTGGAAGAAATTAAAAGCGGAAGACTAATCTTGGAAACTCTGGGACTGAAAAAGGGTGGTATCCATGTGGTTTCCTGTCCTACCTGCGGAAGAACCGACATTGATCTGATTTCTCTGGCTAATGCTGTGGAAAAGCTGGTCCAGTCCTATCCGGATAAATCCTTAAAGCTTGCTGTAATGGGCTGTGTGGTAAACGGTCCGGGAGAGGCCAAGGAGGCGGATTTGGCCATTGCCGGGGGCAAGGGTGTAGGGCTTTTGATGAAGCGCGGTGAAGTGATTCGGAAGGTGGAAGAGAAGGATTTGCTCTCCGCCCTCAAGGAGGAAATAGAAAAATACCCTGATTAAATAAATAGAAAGGATAGGCATGAAGCAGTTTTTTCAAGTATTTCAGGAATTAACGGTATCGGAGCATTTAAGGGGAATGTTTTTGAATACCACCATAAGTAGAATCACCTTGAAAAAAGACAGGTCGAAGCTGAGTATTTATTTGCATAGCGATCATTTACTGGAGCGAAGTGATATTCGGGAAATGGAAGAGGCTATCTATAAGCAGCTCTTTATCGGGAAGAAAATCAACATTTGCATCCGGGAAAGCTTTCATCTATCCAGCCAATATACGGCAAAAGTACTTTATGAGTTTTATGAAAAGTCTCTTTTTGAGGAATTAAAGGAAAGAAACATTCTCCTGTATCAGATGATGAAGCAGGGGGAAATGGAATGGAGAGAGGACGATCGTCTCTCTCTTATTTTAGAGGAACAAATTCTTTTTCAAAAGGAAGAAAAGGAATGTGTTAGGGTCATTCAAAAGATTTTTGAAGAGCGTTGCGGCGTTCCTATCCATTTTACCATCCGGTTTGTGCCGGCAAATAAAAAGGCTGAGGAGGAAGAGGATAAGGCGATTGCTTCTCTGTATTCTTCTTCCGGAAATCCTGGATATTCAGAAGAAGGATTGACCGATATTTATCCAGGGGCAGAGGAAAGTGCAGCTTATCCCGGAACAGCAGATAGGGCAATACAGGATGGAGAAGCAGCTTCACTAAGCCAAGAGAGTTCCGCACTTTCTGATGGAAACAGCTCGTCAGAGAAATTTGCAGGACAAGGCCAAGACTTTGATGCTGTGAAAAATGCAGGAAATACTCATGACGTTTTAGCAAAAAATAGTGCTAATACTGCTTTAGAGAAGAAATCCATAGAAGATCTTCCCAATCAGAAGACAAGCTCCGGGGATAAAGCCTTTGAGAAGAAGGGCTTTGAGAAGAAAAGCTTTAGCAAAGGAAAGTTCCAGTTTAAGCGTTCCGACCATAGTGACGTGTACTATGGCAGAGACTTTAGCGATACCCCTATTCCTCTAAAGGATATTCCTGAAGATGGCGGTTTGGTAACGGTGGAGGGCTTGATTATTCAGGTGGATGAACGGAGCACCCGTTCCGGAAAAACCATTTTCAGCTTCTCCTTTACGGATGATACGGATTCTTTAGCCTCTAAGATTTTTGTGGAGGAAGAGAATCTGGAGGAAGCCAGAGCCTTTCTCAAAAAGGATAATGCGATATGCATTAAGGGAACTATGGAGTATGACAGCTACGACCAGGAGATGGAGCTGGCCCATGTGCAAGGCATCAAGAAATCTTCCTTCACTCGGAAAAAGAGAGAAGATTTAGAGAAAGAAAAGAGGGTAGAACTGCATTTACATAGTAAGATGTCGGATATGGACGGGGTTTCAGATATTGAAAAATATATCGACAGAGCCCTGGATTTTGGCATGCCTGCCATGGCTATCACGGATCATGGTGTGGTACAGGCCTTTCCGGATGCCATGGCTTATTTGAAAAAGATAGGAAGACAGAAGGATTTACAGCTGATTTACGGCATGGAAGGCTACCTGGTAAATGACCTGGATTCCATTGTGAAAAATGCTTGCAAGAGAGATTTAAGCAGTACCACCGTGGTATTTGATTTGGAGACCACCGGTTTTGATCCGAAAGTCAATCATATTATAGAAATCGGTGCGGTAAAGATTGAAAACGGAAAAATCATTGACCGGATGGATGTTTTTGTAAATCCGGGTGTGCCGATACCCTTTCGAATTACCCAATTAACTTCCATTGATGATTCCATGGTCATGGATGCCAAGGGCATCGAAGAGGTGCTTCCACAATTTCTGGACTTTGCCAAGGATGCGATTTTGGTTGCCCATAATGCGGACTTTGACTACCACTTTGTCAGCACTAAGGCAAAGGCTTTAAATCTTCCTTTTTCAGCACCGGTGATTGACACGGTGGCCTTGTCCCGCCTGCTTTTACCAAGACTAAGTCGTTTTAAGCTGGATACTGTGGCAAAGGAATTGAAGATTGAGCTTTTGCACCACCATAGAGCAGTAGATGATGCGGAGGCTACTGCAAGAATTTATCTAAAAGAGTTAGAGCTTTTAGAGCAAAGAGGCGTTAGCTCCTTAGAAGAAATCGACCAGTTGGAGGTGGATCAGGTGGGTAAGGTACGAAAGCTCCCCAGCTACCATATTATCCTGCTGGCAAAAAATGATATTGGAAGAATTAACCTCTATCGTCTGGTTTCTCTGTCCCATTTGCAGTATTTCCGAATGAAGCCGAGAATTCCCAAGTCTTTGCTGAAAAAATATCGGGAAGGACTGATTATCGGCTCAGCCTGTTCCAGCGGAGAGCTTTTTCAGGCCATGGTGCGAGGGGCGGATGACCAGCAACTTTTGGAGATTGCCTCCTTCTATGATTATCTGGAAATTCAACCTTTAGGGAATAATGCCTATATGCTGGAATCAGATCGTTTTTCCGCAGAAACGGAAGAGGATTTGATTGCTTATAATAAGAAGATTATTGCCTTGGGAGAACAGTTGAAAAAGCCGGTTTGTGCTACCTGTGATGCCCATTATGCTGATGAGGAAAATGATGTTCTTCGGAGAATCGTTTTGGCTACCAAGGGAATGACAGATGAGGAAGGAGAGGCAAGACTCTTTTTTAGAAGTACCACGGAGATGCTGGAAGAATTTTCCTATCTGGACAGCAATACCCAAAAGCAGGTGGTTATTGACAATCCCTTGAAAATCATGAAAATGTGTGAGCCGATAAAGCCGGTGCGCCCCGACAAGTGTCCTCCCATTATTGAACATTCAGACGAAACTTTACGGCAGATTTGCTACGAAACTGCCCATAAAATCTATGGCCCAAACTTACCGACCATGGTAGAAAACCGCTTGGAGACGGAATTAAATTCTATTATCTCCAACGGTTATTCCGTGATGTATATTATTGCCCAGAAGCTGGTGGATAAGTCCAATGAGGACGGCTATCTGGTAGGTTCCCGAGGTTCCGTAGGTTCCTCCTTTGCCGCTACTATGGCCCATATTACCGAGGTAAATCCCTTACCTCCCCACTATGTTTGCCCCAACTGCTACTACACGGACTTTGACTCGGAGGAGGTAAAGTCCTATTCCGGTATGGCAGGTTATGATATGCCAAGTAAAATCTGTCCCCACTGCGGTACGGTTTTAAACCGTCTGGGCTTTGATATTCCCTTTGAAACCTTTCTGGGCTTTGACGGAGATAAGGAGCCGGATATTGACTTAAACTTCTCCGGAGAATATCAGGCCAGGGCCCATGCCTATACCGGAGCCATTTTCGGAGAGGAAAATACCTACAAGGCAGGAACTATCGGTACTTTAGCTGAAAAAACCGCCTATGGTATGATTAAGAAATTTTATGAAGAGCGGGGGGAGAAGAAGAGAACTGCAGAACTGAATCGTCTGGTAGCGGGAATCACCGGAATCAGAAGAACCACCGGACAGCATCCGGGAGGAATTGTGGTACTTCCCCACGGAGAGGATATCAATACCTTTACGCCGGTACAGCATCCTGCCAACGACACGGAAAGCCCCATTATTACCACCCACTTTGACTACCATAAGATAGACCATAATCTATTGAAGCTTGATATTCTGGGACATGATGATCCTACCATGATTCGAAAGTTACAGGATTTAACGGGCTTGGATCCGGTAAAAGATATTCCTTTGGATTCTCCCGAGGTGATGTCTTTATTCCAATCCACGGAAGCTTTAGGCATTTCCCCGGCGGATATTCAGGGAGTGGAATTGGGCTGCCTGGGGATTCCGGAGTTTGGTACCCAGTTTGCTATGCAAATGGTGCAGGATACCAAACCGAAATACCTTTCCGACCTGATTCGTATCTCCGGTCTTTCTCATGGAACGGATGTCTATCTGAACAATGCCCAGGATCTTATCCTAAGCGGGGTAACCACCCTTCGTGAAGCGATTTGCTGTCGTGACGATATCATGGTGTATTTGATGCACATGGGCTTGGAGCCGGGAGAAAGCTTTAATATTATGGAGGCTACCAGAAAGCATAAGCCCTTAAAGGATGAGTGGTGCGAGCATATGCTGGAGCATGGGGTACCCCAGTGGTACATTGATGCCTGTAAAAAAATTAAATATATGTTTCCCAAGGCCCATGCGGCAGCCTATGTTATGATGGCTTATCGTGTAGCTTACTGTAAGGTCTTCTACCCTAAGGAATACTATACCGCCTATTATACGGTTAGAGCGGACGGCTTTGACTTTGACAAGATGTGCTTCGGTGTGGAGAAGCTTCGTTTTCATATTAAGGAGTATTCCGCCAGAGAGAAGCTTTCCGCAACAGATCAGCTCTGTCTTAGGGATATGAAGATTTGTGAGGAAATGTATGCCAGAGGAATTCAGTTCGCTCCCTTAGACATCTACAAGGCAAAGGCAAAGGACTTCCAAATCACGGAAAAGGGAGAGATTATGCCTTCCTTCAGTTGTATTGCCGGTTTGGGAGAAGCGGTGGCCCAGGGATTGGAAGAGGGAGCAAAATACGGAAAATACCTCTCCAAGGATGATTTTATTCAAAGAACCCACTGTCCCAAGGCTTTTGCAGACAAATTCCATGAATTGGGGCTTCTAGGTGACATTCCCCTATCCAATCAGATGTCCCTCTTTGACTTATAATACAAAACAACGGATTTTCTTGTAATATTGCCTTTTTTCATATACAATACAACTATATATCTTGTGACATGCAATAGACTGCATTGTTAGAAATAGGAGGAAGGATCTATGAAAGTTTATGAAACCGGCAGTATTCGTAACGTAGTTCTTTTAGGTCATGGAGGTGCCGGAAAAACCACCATTGCAGAAGCATTAGCTTATGTAACTTCTGGAATTAATAGAATGGGCAGTGTTGATGACGGGAACACCCTGTCTGACTTTGATAAAGAAGAAAAGAAGCGGAAGTTTTCCATTTCCACTTCCGTGATTCCTATCGAGTATAAGGGAGAGTCCGGAGAGCTGAAGATGAATATTTTGGATACTCCCGGATACTTTGACTTTGTAGGAGAGGTGGAAGAGGCTGTTTCTGCGGCGGATGCGGCCATTATCGTGGTAAACGGTAAGGCGGGGATTGAGCCGGGAACGGTACGGGCCTGGGAGCTTTGTGAAGCCAATGCTCTTCCCAGACTGTTCTTTGTCAGCAATATGGATGATGACAAGGCTTCCTTCAGACAGCTGGTTTTGGATTTGGAAAAGCAGTTTGGTAAGTCCGTAGCACCTTTCCAGCTTCCTATCCGTGAAAATGAGAAATTCGTGGGCTTTGTAAACGTGGTAAAGATGGCCGGAAGACGATTTACAAAGATGAATGAATATGAGGCTTGTCCTATTCCCGACTATGTGGAGAAGCACTTAACCATTGCCCGTTCCGCCTTACTGGAGGCAGTAGCGGAAAGCTCCGATGAACTGATGGAGAAGTATTTTGCCGGAGAAGAGTTTACGGTAGAAGAGATTCAGGCCGCTTTACGGGAGAATGTAGAAGCCTGCAAGATTGCTCCGGTGCTGATGGGATCCGGGCCAAATGTGCAGGGCTTTAATGTATTGCTTCAGGTTTTGGAGAAATACTTCCCCTCTCCCGAGTCCTTGGAATCCATCGGTGTGGATGCTTCTACCGGAGAACACTTTAGAGCAAAGTATCAGTCCGATAAGAGCCTCAGTGCAAAGATTTGGAAGACTATTGCAGATCCTTTCCTTGGAAAATACAGTCTATTTAAGATTTGTACCGGTGTATTAAAGGCCAATTCCGAGATTTACAATGTAAATAAAGAAAGCATGGAAAAGGTGGGAAAGCTCTATCTCCTTCGGGGAAATACCCCTATCGAAGTGCCTGAGCTAAAGAGTGGAGACATCGGTGCGGTAGCGAAGTTAAATATTAGTGAAACAGGAGACAGTATCTCCGTTCGTAATGCACCTATTTTGTATCATGGACCCAAGCTTTCCGAGCCCTTTACCTTTATGGCTTATCGTGCAGAGCAAAAGGCGGATGAGGATAAGCTTTCCACTGCTTTACAGAAGATGATGGACGAGGATAGAACCATCAGATTACAGGCTGACCCTGAAAACAGACAGAGCTTAATTTATGCTATCGGAGAACAGCAGTTAGAGGTTTTGGCTTCCCGATTAAAGGATAGATACAATGTTTCCATTAACTTGGAAAAGCCACGTTTTGCTTATCGTGAGACCATTAAGAAGACTGTAAAGGTTCAGGGTAAATATAAGAAGCAGTCCGGTGGACACGGACAGTATGGAGATGTAGTTATGGAATTCTCTCCAAGCTTTGACTATGACCAGGCCTATACTTTTAAAGAGCAGGTATTCGGCGGTGCAGTACCGAAGAACTATTTCCCTGCTGTTGAAAAGGGAATTGCAGAGTCCTGCAAGAAGGGACCTTTGGCAGGATATCCTGTTGTAGGTGTCAATGCCACCTTACTGGACGGCTCCTACCACCCGGTAGACTCCTCCGAGCAGGCTTTTAAGACAGCGGCTTCCATGGCTTTTAAGGATGCTTTCCTTCAGGCAAGCCCCATACTCTTAGAGCCGATTGCACACCTTAATGTTACTGTTCCGGATGCCTTTACCGGAGATATTATGGGAGATCTGAATAAGCGTAGAGGAAAGATTTTGGGTATGACCGCCCTTAGAGACGGAAAGCAGCTGGTTGAGGCTGAGCTTCCCATGAGTAACCTCTATCTTTATAACACCGACCTTCGCTCCATGACCGGAGGAGCAGGAAGCTTTTCCTTCTACTTCGTTCGCTACGAGCAGGCTCCCGGAGATATCCAGAATCGTGTAGTGGAAGAGTCCAAGAAGATGATGGAAGAATAAAAAGGAATGCTTACAATACTTAAGATAATATATCCCATTGTAGTCGTAGTGGTAGGTTTTGCTCTTTCTTGTGTATTTGATGTTTGGAAACCAAGAGGAGTACTTGGGTTTTTTGTGTATAGTCTTATTATTATTTTGATGATTATAGTGGGCAGAAAAATATACCATAAGAGTTAGAATTGCATTTCAAACCAAATATCAAACTTAAAGGTAGCTATAGTTTTGGCTACCTTTTTTTATATTTACAAGGAGGAAATGAGAGTTATAGGTCAAAACGTGTGTAAAAAAATATTTCAAAATTTAGCAGTAAATACTTGAAAATAAACTACAATAATGATAAACTTCTAATAAATTAATTATAACAAATACCATAGCTAGTAATATAAAGGGGAATAAGGTATTTTGTATTGAAACCAATTCTCACGGAAAGACAGACAGATATGAGGTGCGTGCAAAAACAAGTGGAAAACTTGACGAACAAATTCAGACTCAGAGTGGCATTTCGACTTTAGGAAAGAAGAAGTATCTGCGAACTGAGAAGTACGGAATCTCCCTTGTTGGCAAAAAGTTTACAATTGCGGCAGCTGCATCGGCAATAGTAGGGGCGACTCCCTATGTAAGTATTCCGGCTACAGTAAAGATTATTACTGCCGCAATAGCAGCAGGATCGACTACTTTGCCAAATTATTTATATGTGACAAGTGATGTATATTCAAGCCGCAGCGTGGGGAAAATTTTTACTAGATATGAAAACAAATATTATTTAGATTCGGCGAGAACACAGTATGTGGGTTCTTGGTCATTCAGTAAACGATGGGGACATTAAAGTATGAAATTTGTGAAACAGGAGATATTAAGTGCACTTTTAATACTGGTAGTACAAATGCTAACAAGCTTTATGATAGCATATTTTACCGATAGAACATGGAGCTTAAAGAACTTCATTTCTAACGATACAATAATAGTATTTTGGGTTACTTATTTGGTATGTAAAATAGCTATTACATTTTTTATGAAAGCCATTTTAAAGAAAGATGAAAATAGTTAGAGTAACGATTATTCGCAAAAAGTGCGTTTGATTCTATGAATTAATAATAATTTGCTTTGATTAAATATATTTCAGAAAAAAATATTCTAATATAAAAAACAGTAAATCAAGTCGGTTTACTGTTTTTTTATGTAACTGGTCAATAACCCGTCATCTTTTTTCTCTCCACAAAAATTGAGATAATCGTGAAAAGTTGAACGAACTTTTCACACTTTACAAACTTTTTCCACTTTGCATACTATCTCAGGGGGGAATTCAAGATGAACACAAAACTTGCTACAAGCAGGATACTAACAGGGCAATGAGCTGAAATTATAAAAGAATAAAAGGAAATATACTACAGGCGGGTCAAGTCAAAGAAAAGCTTAGAAAAGGATAGGGGTATCCGATCAAAGGCCATATGTTGTGGCTTGATGCTGAAATAAGAGGAGAACATAGGAGCTTGCTTTTTATTGCGGGGGATTAAGGAATCTTTGCGAGGGCTTAAGCTCTGCACGAAAAAGACGGTCGCGAGGCTTCCGTAGGGAGCTGCACTCTAGCAACGAAGGC
>ERZ773197.166-NODE-166-length-55346-cov-6.187770_pt1 | contig 55346 bp, 69 predicted proteins | sample MGYA00580999_ERZ773197 | MGnify/ENA primary metagenome ERZ773197 (study PRJEB29015, sample SAMEA2738166) | human oral metagenome | biome: human oral; feature: human-associated habitat; material: saliva | place: China | collected 2185 ...
GAGCGGTGTTTCCTTTGAGGGACATCGTTCTTTTTATATTTTTCTATTTGAAATCCTAGATCTTTAAAATTTTTTTGTAATAACTTTAGTTTTAATAAATCTGATACTGCGAAGATAGTCGTAACATGAGTAAAGTCGCCTTCCTGCATCTTTGATTTTATTTTTTCTAAAGCATCTGCTAAATATACTCCACCTTCTCTTGCTTGCTTAGAGTTTATTTGCTTTGGGACAACATGCAATGCAATTGTTTCATGAATAATATGATATGATACCATATTATTTAATTTTATAAATTCATCTTTAGGATGTTCTTCCATTTTTGCTTTTAACCAAGTTGATAGCATTTCTATTGTAGCATTTTCTCCTATTCTTTGTTTTGCGATATTTTCAAATTCTTCATCAAGGGAACTAATCTTTCTTAATTGTTCTCCCTTTTGCTGAATTGATTCTTCCTCTAGGAAACTAAACCCTTTTGGTTTTTCTCCTTTTTGTTTTATTTACTTACATTATAATATACTCAATTTTGTTTGTCAACACAAAAAAAGTTAAAAAAATCTTATTTTTTTGTTGACAATGTACGAAAATGAGTATATAATAAAAATATAGTTAAGGACGAGTTGAACACAACTAACACTTAATCTAAACCATTTTTCCTCAAAAAGAGGAAAAAAATTTAACACTATAAACGCAAATGCGTATATTTGGAAAGGAGTATATATGCTAAATATCGAAAACGCACGAAAAAAAGAAGACGTCACACTGGTCGATATTGGTGATTTGATCGGAAAGAACTACAGAACAGTTCGTGAAAAAATCGCCAACGGAACTTTTACCACGGCAGAAGCCTTTAAAATTTATGAAACTTTCTTTAAAGCGCGTGGCTATGATTTTACTTACTTGTTCACGCCGATTAAAGAACCGGCATAGAAAGGAACTATTATGAAGAAAAGGCATTAGCTGATAAAACTAAGGAGTTAGAATGAAATTTTCAAACAGCCAAAAAATAATTATAGCACTTGACATTGTAGCGATTGCCATTGCTTTATATAAATTATTTTTTTAAGTAAGCCAAAATGCTGATAATTAAAGCAAAAATTGAAATTAGCCATGTAATGAATTGAGTTTGAAAAGTGTATAGAGCTTTTCTCCCTTCAAATTCTAGACTATACGAATCCTCTTTACAAATCGGATTTAGATTGTCGTCGTATCCCTCGACAACGTACTGGATATAATTCATTTCTATAGCATATCTAACAAGTTTTTGATTTTTCAATTTAACGGGTTTATTTAATTTATCGGCTATTAAAAATGTTAAAAATAATCCTATATTCATAACAATCACCTCCTTTCTGACACTATTATAGCAGAAAAGAGGGAATGAATTTAGAAAGGAGACGACGTGGAACTATTCTTTTGGGGTTTTCTTACCGCTTTATTGATTGTCAGCATTATTCTACATCTTGTCGCTATCGGAATTGATAAAGAAAAGGAGAAATAATGCAAACTAGAGAAATGTTTTTAAGCCTAATGCAATCTGTATTAGACGAATTAAAAGCTTCTGACAACAGCAGGTATGACGGGTACAGAACCCGAACGCTTAGTCTGTTATCAGAAGCCTATGACAGTTACTCAACGATTAAAGCTTTTGAAGACGCAGAAACTCATTGAATTCTGTTTGGTAATCAATCAGCAGTTGTCTACTTGGTTTTGGAAAAGTGCTTTTAGTCAACTTTGCTGTAATTACTGCAATAGCCAAATCGTGAGCAATTTGCTCTTTGGAAATCATATAGTCACCTCCTTTGAGATGATTATATCAAAAAAGCGCGTGGGAAATCACGCGCACAACAAAAATAACTACTTAGATTATAACACAAAAGAAAAGAAAGGGGAAGTATGCAAGAGATAACATTATCAAATAATCTAGCTCAGATTGAATATGAAATCAGAGAACATAAAGCCAAAATTGGTGAGTCGATTTGGGAAATCGGTAGACGGTTGAAACATGTTAAAGAAAATGACTTAACACACGGACAATTCTTGAACTGGGTTGAAACAGTTGGCATCGCTAGGAATGAAGCTCAGAAATACATAAGAATTGTTAACGAACTTAGCCCAAATTATGAAACGTTTAATAATTTGGGTCTATCAGCCCTCTACCTCATAGCCACTCTGCCAGACGACCAAAAGCAAGAACAAATCGAACGAATTGAAGAGGGAGACAATCCGACAGTCCGAGAACTACAGGAATTGCGCCGACAACTCAATTTATCAAAAGCGGACAATAAAATCCTGCAAGAAAAGAACGAGCGTTTGGCAGAACAGGCTTTGAAAGGACTAGAAAAGAAAACAGTCACTAAAGAGGTTGTGAAAGAAGTTGTCCCGGACGACTACACGGCAACTAAACAACTCAATAATACGCTCTTAGAAAAGAATAAGAGCCTCGTAGATGAATTGGATTCTGTCAAGCGAAGCCTAAAACTCAAAGAAGTGTCTTATCAGTTGCTAGAACAAGCGACATCAGAAGCGATAGCTTTGAAAGATTCGCTTGAACATCTAAAAGCTGACAAGCAGAAGTTAGAAGCTAGCGTTGCTAATGTGCTTGAACTAAGCAATCTAGCGACAGAATTTGAAACATTCTTTGATGAAAAGATGGCGCCGCTTCGATTTAAGGCTCTTATCCAAGGAGCCGGAAAAGAAATCCAAATTGACAAAATCAGACAGTTGCTGACGCTAACTGAAAATTGGTTGTCTGAAATGAACAAGATTGTCCCTGAAAAAGGACGAACGATTGTAGAAGGAGAAATAGTAAATGAATAAAACAGATGCACTTATAGAAGCCGTAAAAATGCAAGGCGAACAAGCAGTACAACTCGTAAACCAAAACGAAACCTTGCAAGAAATCTTGAAAGAAATGACAGGGCTTAAAGAAGAAATGGATAGAACGGCAGCGACTACCAAACGCAGACTTGGAGAGGTTGAAAACTTAGTATCAGAAATTGACAAGCGCGTGCATATTGACGACGCAGAAGCAAGCGAGATTAAAAGCATTATTGGTCGACAAGCACACGCATTCGCCAAAGAATATTTTGCACAAGCGGGAACCGTTCCGAGCGACAATTTGTTTGCGTCCAAAAAAGGGCAATTTATCCGCTTGCAGCACTCGCGCTTAAAACATCATTTCAACGTGACGAAGTATACACACATTAAGCACACAGAAGCGCAGCAAGCCTTTGATTTCTTGAAATCTCTGCAGTTCAGCGCGTTCTCGCTATTTGAAATTCGCGAGACGCCAAAACAAAAAGAGATTATCGCGTTAGAAAATGGCGTAGCATAAAGCCAATGGAGGAGGATTAGATGGGCGAGATAGAAGCGTCCATTGTAAAGTGGATCAAACAATTAGTGACAGATGTATTCAATCGGTTGTTAGCGGTTGAATTACACAATGACGGTTTCCGAGAACTTATGAACCAAGAAGAAACTTGCCGTTTTCTCGGAATTAGCGCAGATACCTTTAGAGATAATTATCGTTATCTTGACGGTTTTCCAAAAGAACTTCCGGCCAAGCGCTGGTCAAAACGTGCCATTAAAGAATGGCTTAAAAATCAAATATAAAGACTTCTGGACAAGGTCAATAAAAAAGGAAAAGCAAAAAATGCAAACAGATAACATTAACAAACCAAATCATTATCAAGGTGCACAAGGCCTTGAAGCAATTGATGTAATACGAAACTTTGCGGGGAATTTAACCGCTGAACAAGGTTTTTACTGGGGCAACGCTATTAAATACATGCTGCGCTTCCAAAAGAAAAACGGAGTTGAAGACTTAAAGAAAGCCAAAAAGAATCTTGAATGGCTGATAGAAAGCATAGGAGGGTAAACAATGCAAAATCATACACAGATAACACTTATCCAGCGCTGGGAGCGCGACCATTATAGGTTAGGTAACGAATACAAGAATAAACTGGCTAAGAAGCCAGTCGAAGTCGTCAAGCGGGAATTGGCCGAGCTAGCCGAAAGTTGGAAGAATCTGACTTTTTCGGTCGTGCCAAAAGGCGCGATGAAAATCGAAGGCGACAAAACGACGATTTTTAAGAAGAGGTGATTGAATTGATACCAAGATATAGAGCGTGGGATAAGCTACGCAAGCGAATGTCTACCGTTGACAGAATATACTTTGATACCGAAGGAATGCAGTTGAGAGATAGTAGCGGGCTTTATTGGCGGGATTTTCGAAATATTGTCCTCATGCAGTCAACAGGTCTGAAAGATAAAAACGGCACAGAAATCTTTGAGGGGGATGCGTTAAAAAATAACGACTACCCAAATCAGACTTTTATTTGCAAACATTCAAGGTTGCAAGCGAGCTTTCAAGCGGAAAGTCTAAATGGCTTGTTGACATTATCTCTTTGGAAAGATGAGGAGAGGGATTGGCAAGTTATCGGCAACATCTACGAAAATCCTGAACTTGCGGAGGCGGACAATGACCCTGAATGAACGTGTAAGAGCTAACGAACGCTCAGTTGCTAACGGCTGGTTAATCATGACTGCTCTAGCGTTTGTCATGCTGCTATTCGCTGTCGGCTTAATCACATCAACTGAACATCAGCAGCGGCAAATTAGCGAGCTAAAGACAGAGCTTAAAAAGCAATCGAGTGAAGTTGAGAAGTTGCAAAACAAAAATTCGGCGCAGGATATTATCTTGAATAAGCTGAATGCGGAGTATCAGCTTAAGGAAAAACAAAAAGCGGAAGAAGCGAAGCGGATTGCGGACGCTAACAGGGTTGGAGGATAGAAATGAACAAACAAGAAGTATTAAAAAAACTAGAAGGAATATCCAAGACAGGGTGTACTAGATGGGTCGTTTATGACGAGGCTAAGGAACTAATTGAACAAATCAACGAGCCAGAAAGAGTTAAACTTACAAAAGCGCAAGAAGATTATCTTTTAGGTTTCGCAGACATCGAGAATGAAGGATCCGTAGACTGGACGGCGGCGCTATACTATATCGTCCGCGTTGGCTGGGGCTATCTGTTCACCACTGCACCGGGCGCAGGCGGTGATGAAATACCCTTAAACAGCGACTACTACAAAAAGCTGTCTGGCAACTTAGATATTGACGATTTGAAAACATTGCTAATTAAGGCCCTCGTGAATGGCTACGAGGTCGAGAAAGAGAAGTTGTACACAGCTAGACTCAACCTTGTAACTCAAAACAAAGAAGGTTACTTAAATAAAAAAAGTGAAGACGACAGTTTTTTCATCGACGATTTAAGGATATATTCGGGAGACTATCAAACTAGCTTCACTCGTCCAGAACTAGAAGATTTAGATGTTTGGGATAACCCAGCGTTTGAAATCAAGGAGGCCACAAATGAGTGAAATTTTAGGAGCAGTGGTCATGTTCACGTTGTTCTTCTTGGCAGGCGCATTTGTCAATCATCTAGACTGGCGCAAGGAACAGAAGCAAGCAGAGCGTGAAGCACGAGAAAACGAGCGCATAGAGCTTGAAGCGATGTATGTAGTTTGTGCAATCGAGCACGACCGCAAAGAGCGTGCGCGGAAATTGGCAGAAGCTCGGAAGAAGAATCCGGGTTGGCAATATTAAGGAGGTACGCAGAGAATGCAGAAAATATTTCAGAAATCCGTACGATAAATATACAGCAGTCAATAATGATTTTGTCCAAGATAAAAGTCTGTCATGGGAAGCGCGGGGGTTACTACTCTATATCTTAAGCAAGCCTGATGATTGGGATATTTATTTGGAGGAGTTGGTTAAAAACTCTCCAAATACAAAATCGGCCACAGAAAGAGCATTCAAAGAACTTGTAAAAGCGGGGTATATTTATCAGACCTGCCGTTCTTTGGGGTATCGAAAATGGAAATGGTTTAAATTCGCCAGCGACAAAAAAATAAATCCGCAAATTAAAGACAGTTTTGAAAAGCAGGCAGACGGCGAAATGTTATCCAAGGAAAAAATCGTCTAGCGAAATTCGTACCCCCGAAATTCGTACCCCCGAAATTCGTACCCCCGAAATTCGTACCCCTGAAATTCGTATATACGTAATCTGGGTGATATACAAAGTAAAGAATAACAAAGTACGGACAGACAAAATACGGATATAAAAAATACTAAAAAACAAAACTACTACTACTGATGAGGCAGGAAAATGACAAAAAAAGAACTTTTTGAAAACTTTGAAAAAAATTGGGGTCGCTTACTAAGCCCGTTTGAAATCGAAGATATTTCAAAGTGGATTGACGAAGATAAATTTGCTCCTGAAATTGTTAACGAAGCGTTGAAGCAAACAGTAGAAAGCAATATCTGTAGCATCCGCTATTTAAACAAAATATTAGCTCGTTATGATCGAGAAAATATTAGAACAGTAGAAACTGTTAAACAGGACAGAGAACGATTTGAGGAACGTAAGGCTGGTAAGTCTACAGGAAGACCAATAAGCAATATTCCAACATGGTCCAAAGAACACCCAAATTACAAACCCAGAAAAAAGAAAATTTTAACAAGAGAGGAGTTCTTAGCGTTAGATGAGCAAGATAAAGTATGACGAAGTTGAAAATGACGAAGAACTATTCGAATGTTCCCGCAGCACGTTCAAAATCTGGTTTAACATGCAATTAACACGTAGGCAATACGTTGAGTTTGTAGAAGCTTGTCAAGCAAATGCCAACCTACACTTAAACCCTTTCAGCATGTGCGCTTACTTGCTGAAAAAGCCAGTAAATGTTATTGTAGACAGATTTTTTGAAAAGAGGTCACATCATGGATAGAGGACTATTCGGAATCTTCGACTATGACCGTGACTATTTACAGCCAGAAGCAGAACATGAAGAACGTGACCCAAACAAATGGATTTTTAGGGGCGGTCATTGGTTTTACATTGACGATTGAGAGGAGAAAATAACAATGGCATATCTACCAGAAGAACGCGAGACGGTTATCCGTTATGATGAACTGGATAATTGCTGGTATTTTGAAACAAGTGTACGCAGGCATATTACCAAAATTGAAAAGCGTATTGAACTTTATGAAATCTTATCTGAAGAATTTGATGAAAGAGGTAATCGGATTTACATTCAAGTTAAAATGCTCGAAGCAGATGTTAGCCCATTTGCCAAACCGAAACGAAAAATTTCGGCAGAGCAAAAACGAGCACTATCTGAACGTGCTAAAATGCGTTTTAAGGTCTCAAAATAAAGCAAGATGTTATTTCTGGCGACTTAAATCATATCGCAGGTATAATTATACCCTTGAACAAAACAAAGTCTGAAAATGGCACTACAACGTGTCAAAATGAAAGGAAAATAAAATGGAAAAAGAAACGAAAATGTTAGCGACCCTTGTATTAGAAGTTATTAAAACTCGTAAAGGATGGATTCCTTCAGCGAATATTAAAACAAAAGATGTAGTTGATGATTACATCGAACAAAATAAAGTGTACAAGATTACTACTGATGAAGAGGGCAACGTTGAAAAAGTATTTGATGGATACAAGGACGAACACCTTCACGAAGTTTTAATGCACATTAAGACTTCTATCGATAGAGACCGAAAAGACTACGAGAGATACCGTTCTGAGATTTCTCAGGAAGGTCTGAATCAGTTGGACCTTATTGAAAAAATGGTTCGGCACTACGGGGATGTTGAGCAGGACTGAGAGCGAAAAGGAGTATCAAATGGCAAATGAACTAACTCAAAAACAAGTGACTTCAAGTGTCGCTAATCGAATCAACGTGATGAAAAGTGAGGGGCTGAAAATAGCGCCAAATTATAGTGTAAGCAATGCTCTTAGCTCTGCTTACTACGCTTTGAAAAATTCCAGCAGCGGAAACTTGCTTGAAAAGTGTACAGATGAAAGCATTTATAATGCTTTGCTAGACATGGTCACTCAAGGTCTCAGCCCAGCGAAAACACAATGTTATTTCGTACCTTACGGAACAACGGTCAAATTGACACGCTCTTATTTTGGAACGATGAAAGTTGTAAAGCAACTACCAGAAGTGAAAGACATTTATGCGGAAGTTATTTACAAAGGTGACGATTTTAAAATCAAGAACGAAAATGGACGCAAAGTATTTGTCAGCCACGAAACAGACTGGACGAATGCAGACAACGAAATCATCGGAGCATATTGCATTATTGAAAAACAGAATGGCGAAAAAGTTTTGACGGTTATGACTAAAAAAGAAATTGATAAGTCTTGGTCAAAAGCTAAAACAAAAAACGTTCAAAACGACTTTCCACAAGAAATGGCTAAGCGAACGGTTATCAATCGGGCAGCTAAGCAATTCTTTAACACTAGCGACGACAACGATTTGTTTATCGACGCAGTTAATCGAACCACTGAAAACGAATACGACAACGAACGTCGAGTAAAAGACATAACACCGCAAGAGACCGAAAGTCTTGATGACGTTCTTGGGAATCCAACCGTTTCCAAAGCGGAAAGCGTTGAGAATCAAGAGAATCCAGTAGTCGAAGAATCACAAAATAAAGTGGCTGCTTCCAAAACAGAAACAACCACACCAAAAGTCAACGAAGAAACGGGCGAAATTTTAGATGGCGAACAAGGCGAATTGTTTAAGGAGCTTGAGGATTTGATGTGATGGTTGAACTAACACAAGAAAATTATTATCAAGATACTAGCCGTCTATCATACTCGCGTTATAAACGCTACAAGCAATGTCAAGCCAAGGCTTACGCGGTTGATAATGGTATTTGGGTAGAAGAGCGGGACGAAACCCCTCTTCTGCTCGGAAACTATGTACACAGCTATTTTGAAAATCCGGAAGCACATGAAAAGTTTATGGCAGAGAACGGCGATAAACTTCTTGCGAAAACTGGTAAGAATAAGGGGAAACCAAAGTCTGACTTTATTATCGGTGACAAGATGATTGAGAGCCTAAAAGATGACGATGGCTTCAATCGATTATATCATGGCTATTCGAGTGATAACGTCCAAAAAGAAATGATTGTCTGTGGCGAGATTGAGGGCGTGCCAGTCAAAGGGAAACTTGATAGTGTCAATTTGTCAAGAGGTTATTTCGTGGATTTGAAAACTATGAAATCAATCTATACAGAAGAATGGAACGCAGATTTAAGAAAACGTGTCCCAACCGCAGTAAATAACATTTTGAATTTTGGCTATCACGGGCAGTTGGCTTTATATCGCGAACTGTTAAAACAGATGACAGGTAAGGAGTTTAGGCCTCTTATTGTCGCAGTCAGCAAAGAAGCTGTACCTGATAAAGATATTTTGAAGATTGATGAAGAGTGGCTCGAAGAAGGCCTTGCAAAAATCAGAGAAAACATTGTACACATCTGGCAAGTTATCCAAGGCGAAGTAAAGCCTGCAAAATGCGGACGGTGCGACTATTGCCGAAGCCAGAAGAAACTGAACGCAGTAATCAGCCTAAATGATTTGATAGAAATTTAAAAACAACGTGCCGTGAACCACGAAAAAAGCGAACTAGAAACGTCAATCGGTCATGTGACCGTTTGGACGAATGGAGCGACTGCCTGTATTTAGCCAAATTCACAAAATGGCAGTCGCTGTTTTTTTGAAAATAAAGGAATGAAATTTTTAGATTTATTCGCAGGAATCGGCGGCTTTCGTCTTGGAATGGAATCAGCAGGACATGAGTGCGTAGGTTTCTGTGAAATTGATAAATTTGCAAGAAAATCATACAAAGCAATACACAACACAGAAGGAGAAGTTGAACTACATGACATTACAACAGTCACAGATGAGTTTATTCGAGGAATTGGAAGTGTGGACGTTGTCTGTGGAGGATTTCCGTGCCAGGCTTTCAGCATTGCAGGAAACCGACGAGGTTTTGAAGATACACGAGGAACTTTGTTCTTTGAAATTGCTAGGTTCGCATCTATTCTCAGACCTCAATATTTATTCCTTGAAAACGTCAAAGGGCTCCTCAATCATGACGGAGGAGTTACGTTTGCGACCATCCTCAGAACCTTGGACGAATTGGGGTATGATGTGGAATGGCAAGTGCTTAACAGCAAAGATTTTGGAGTCCCCCAAAATCGGGAACGTGTGTTCGTTATCGGACATCTTAGAGGAGAATGTACCAGAAGAATTTTTCCTCTCTCAAGCACTAGCAAACAAGTTGATAAGCATCAGAAACTGTCAACAAATACCCTTACAACCAGATACCCAAACAGTCAAGGGGTCGGATCGTACATTATTGAAAGTGAATCGCAGAGAGTAAGCTCTATTGGTAATATCAATCCATCCGGAAGGGGGATGAATGGAGAAGTCTATCAAGCTGATGGCCTAGCACCCACCCTAACTACCAATAAGGGAGAGGGCCAAAAGATTGCAATTCCAGTCTTAACTCCAGACAGACCTGAAAAAAGGCAGAATGGTCGGAGATTCAAGGAAAACGGAGAGCCTATGTTTACTTTGACTGCGCAAGATAAGCATGGAATTTTAATCGCAGGGAAATTACCTGGAAATCATGACCAAAACTCGAGAGTATATGATACAAATGGACTAGCTCCTACCTTGTCCACGATGCAAGGTGGTGGGCAAGAACCTAAAATTATTCAACGTGGTCATGGTTATAATCAAGGCGGAGAACATGACATCGCTCCTACCATAACAAGTAACAGCTATCACGAAAATAATGTTTTAAAAATAACAAAGGCAACTTCTCAAGGATACACTGAGGCAACGATTGGTGATAGTGTAAACCTATCACGCCCAAACTCTAAGACACGCAGAGGGCGAGTAGGTAAGCAAATCGCAAATACTCTCTTAACTGGAGAGAGTCAAGGTGTGGTTGAGCCTGATTTTCGTATTCGCAAGCTAACGCCTCGGGAATGTTGGAGGTTGCAAGGTTTTCCGGATTGGGCGTTTGATAAAGCACAAGAGGTCAATTCTAACAGTCAATTATATAAGCAAGCAGGCAATAGCGTGACAGTCAATGTCATTGCGGCAATAGCAAAGGAATTGAAGTAAAAGGAACAACAAATGCAAAACAAAATAGATATACCGAATACAACTATCAGTCTTGAAATAGAGGTGAGCTAGAATGAGTAATCTAACACTATCACTAGATGCTTCTACATCTGCGACAGGGTGGGCCTTATTTGAAGGCACAACCCTTGTGAAGAGCGGAGCAATAAAACCAAAATCAAAGTCATTTTATGAGCGAGGGCGCTTGATGACTAACGAGCTAAAGATGATTCAGCTACGAGCTATAGAATCTTACAAGAAGCCATTTGATTATATTGTGATTGAAAAAAATAACGTTATGGGTCCGAATCAACAATCTATGATGAGCATAGGGATTGTAACGGGAATGATTTTAAGTAGATTAGTTGCAGATGAGGTTTACTTTGTAAACGTGTCGACGTGGCGGAAACATTGGAAGTTTAGCTACAAAGACCGCAGCAAGAAGTCAATGAAAAAACAATCTATCGAGACTGTCGAGCGAGAGTTTAATAAAGCAGTCAAAGATGATGAAGCAGATGCAATACTGATTGGCTCGTACTTTGTTAATAGCGGGCTAGAATCAGGAAAATTAGAACATCATAGTAATTGAGGTAGAACATGACTAAAATACCATACACAAAAGAAAGTGCACGCAAACTATGGACAGAAGCGAGAGATAAATATCAGAATCAATTAGATTCTAAGACAAGGAAGAATTCGCATTCGCACGAAATGCACGAAACAATACTAGAAGATAGATGGCTGAAATATCGGATACGTTTCTGTAACGATAGAATAAAAGAGTTGAGTTGAGGTGAGGCAACAAAATGAGAAACAGACCAAAGCGTTATCCATACTCACGTAATCAGTGGGGGAAAGTCGTATCAAAAGTTTACACATTTAATGGCGTTGAATATGCTAGATTTGTAAAGTTAGAAAATAGAATTACAGGAGAAGTGAAATGAAAAACAAAATTAAGCTATTAGTGGTATTGGTTGCCAGCGTATCGCTGTTGCTTGCAGGTTGTCGCAAGGCAGATAGAGTTTCTTATAATTTATCAAGAGAAGCAGATGATTTGAATATCACGCGCAAAGTAACAGTTATCAATAGCATTACGAACAAAATATTATTCCAAGCGACAGGGAATATGTCAATTGAATATAACAGTAAAACAAAACAATTAAATGTCATTGCACTTGGGAATAATGGAGAGTACAAGAAACATATCATCGGAATCTCAGATAACGTGAGCTATGTTGTAGAAGATGTGACTGGCGTCAAAGGTGTTGATACAAAATACCGTATGTATTTTAATCCTGATATGGTTATTCCTATTGATCCAAAATTAAGTAAATAAAAAAGGTAATAAGGCTATGTTTGATTTTTTAGACCGAATAAAATATGAATCAAAAACATTCTTCGAAAGAATTATAACGAACACAAGAAGATTCTTCTGCAAGCATTATTACGTTAAGATACATGGCCGTTGGCCACTTAGTTATGTGGAGTGCAAAAAATGCAGCCGTGTAAAAACAAGTGAACCATACATGACGATTCACGAAAAGTAAAAAAAGCCGAGCGCACGGCTGGCTTCGAAAGATAAATTAAAGACAAGATTATTATATCAAAAAGAGGTCAAGTGTGCAAATGCGTCTATTTAATAATATCAACAGAAACCAAACGAAGAAAGCCGCATACAAAAAGTTGTCACAATACCGCAGACTGCAGCGTATTGCTGGCGAACCCTACTCCCCTAAAGTTACAACGACTTATTCGTTTGAACCCAAAAGTTTTACGGGTTCGCCAAGTCGTCAAACGGAGACTATGGTTTTGCGTAAGGTAGCAGCAGAGCAAGAACTGGACAAAATCAGAGAAGCTATCAACGCTATCTGCGACCCGTATCAGCGACAAATCATTATCGAGAAATACTGCAGTATGTATATTAAGAGCGACATTGAAATCTATATGGATTTAGAATATACAGAATCAGAATTTTATCGTTTGCTAGAAAATGGAATCCTTGAATTTGCGGAGAGTTATAGAAACGGCAATTTATTAGTATTTGAGAGCGAAGATGATGAGTTGGATTTATTTGGGAGAAACCAACCAGAAAGTGCTAAGAAACTTTTGGGGGATTAGCGTATTTGGTAGGGTAAAATAGTATCGTTGATAAATTAAATAGACGAGTACGAGCGCTAGGCAGAGCTAGCAAACTAACGAAGCTAAAACGATTTTATTAAGGCTAGGCTGTGAGGTTCGATTCCTCTCGCTCGTGTTTTAAGACCGCACTATAAAAAATAGAAAGTTGGTATCTCCATTCGTAGACCGGCGCTTCTTGCGGTCTGGCGCTATTTCCAAGGCATAGCTTAACGGTAGAGCGGTTGATTTTCACTCAATGGTACAGGTTCGAATCCTGTTGCCTTGCCCTAAATACTTGTTGAGTCACACGGTTGTGTGGCTTTTTGTTTTTTGAATAAAACTTTAGAAAGAGATAAAACAATGCGGCCGAAAAAATTATCAATCGTGAATGGACGGCGAGTCCAAATTGATTATGATAGCCGAAAGGAAGAATATAACAGTTACAACAAAACACGTTGGCAGTACGATAAAAAGGTCAAATGTTTTTACAACTCCCCTATTTGGGTAGAGACGAGCAAACAAGTTTTGTTACAAAATGACTATATCTGTGCGATGTGTGGTGGCGAAGCAACAATGACAGACCATATCATCTCTGTTAAAAAAGATTGGTCTAAACGATTAGATTGGGATAATTTGCAACCATCTTGCAAAGCATGTAACGACGCAAAAGCAGTGAGAGAGCGTACAGGAAATTAGAAGAGAGGAGAGAACCTATGGGCAGAAATATGAAAGTTGTGGCGGCAACAAAAAAGCATTTGACAAAAGAAGAAAAAGAAAGACGGAAAGAGATTGAAGAAAAAGCTTCTGACGGCTTGACAATGTTGCAAGCGACCCCGCCTGACTATCTAAGCGCAACAGCTAAGAGAGAATATCGACGAATTATAAAAGACCTTAGAAATTTACCTATAAGAAATTTAGATAGGGCTATTCTTGAAAATTACTGCACATGGTACGCAGTTTATAGAGAAGCTACTGCAAAGTTAGACAAACACGGATACGTTGTTTTTGACGAAGAGAAAGGGTGGGTTCCGAGCCCTCTGATCATTACATTAGAAAAAGCAACTACTAATATTCGCTCTAGCGCTTCTCAGTTAGGTTTGACAGTAGATAGTCGAATGAAGATGTTTGTACCAAAAACAGAAGAAAAGAAAGTGAGTATTTTCGATAAGTTCGGAGGGTAACATGAATAAATATCAAAAACTAATTCAACTTATAAAGAAAAATAATTTTTCTATTATATCTCAAAAAGTTCATGATTCACAAAGTGGATGGAACGGAGAAAGTTTGGTAATAAAGGATGGCGCCGTACCGATTTTTGATTTATCAGTCAATGGTTATTGTTTTGATGACAATTCAGTAGATAAGGCATTGGATGCTGTTGAAGATTATTTAGAGAATAAAAACATGACATCTTTTGACACCTTTAAAAAATGGGTGGATGCACATAAGGAATAGAAAATTTTAATAAAAAAGGGAGGTGCTTAGCATGAATTGGGAAGAATTGTTAATAAAAAAAGAACAGTTGGAAAATTCAGCTGTTTTTTTGCAGAGCGCAGGAAAAACAACAGAAGAAGCAAAAAAAGGATTTTCAGAATGGGCAAGAATATTAAAATATTTAGATAACAAGAAAGAATAGTTTTTTTGAAAGGAGGTCATTTAAATAACTTACGATTATTCAACGATACGTGACGAGTTTAAAGATGTCGCGTATTACTACGCTAAAGATATAGTAGACGGACATATAAGAGCAAGTAAAAAAGTTATCAAGGCTTGTCTGCGACATTTAAATGACCTCAAAAAGATTGACAATCCAAACTCTGCTTTTACGTACATCCCTGATAAGGCGCAAAATGCTATTGACTTTTTGGAAATTTTGCCAGATGTCAAAACAGGGGAAACTTATCCATTGGCTAGATTCCAAAAATTCATCATCGCAAGCCTCTATGGGTGGAGAAAGAAAGCTGACACATCAATCAGGCGTTTTAGAAAAGCGATTGTTTCTGTTGCACGTAAAAACGGGAAGACAATTCTAATTGCTGGAGTACTGCTATATGAATTTTTATTTGGGCGGAATCCTGCTTTGAGTCGTCAATTGTTTTGTACCGCCAATGATAGAACACAAGCTAAGATTGCTTGGACAATGGCTAAGAAACAATTGGAGGCCTTGAGAAATAAATATGCAGACATTCGTAAGAATACCAAGGTTATGCGGGATGAACTTGTCAACAAAAAGGATGAATCCTACATCCGAGCGCTTAGTCGTGATACCGGAGCCGTGGATGGATTTGAACCTTATGTAGGCGTCCTAGATGAGTACGCAGCTAGTAAAACAGATGAAATGTTAGAACTACTCGCATCAGGGCAGGGGCAGCTTGATAACCCTCTTATCTTGATTATATCTACAGCAGGGCTTGATTTAAATGTACCAATGCACACTGTTGAGTATCAGTATGCTAGTAGGATCCTTGATGAAGAAATTGAGGATGATTCTTACTTTGCGTTTATTGCAGAACAAGAAAGCGTGGATGAAATCAAGGAAGAAGAGAGTTGGATAAAATCAAATCCGATTCTAGAGGTTGAAGCCCTTAGAGAAAAAATAACGAACTATCTCCGTGATAGATATAAAACGGCTCTTGAAACAGGAGGTTTGAATAAAGTACTCGTCAAGAATTTCAACATGTGGCGGCAATCAAGCGAGGAGTCTTATATAGATAAACAGACATGGGATGAAGCGAAAACTGATAAACCAGACACAAAAAAGAGACGTGTATGGCTTGGCGTAGACGTCGGTCGTGTAAGCGACTTGTTCTCGATTACACCTTTCGCACAAATGGATGATTATTGGTATATAGATAATTTTTCTTTCGTGGCCACCAAGTATGGTTTAGCAGCAAAAGAAAAGAGAGACGGGGTATCTTACACCGATTTAGAAAGAATGGGCTATTGCGAGATTACAACGCTTGAAAGTGGGGTGATTGACGATGAAAGAGTTCTCGAAAAAATGGAGGAAATGATATACGAAAACGATTGGGAAGTACAGGCGATTTGTTACGACCCTTACCAATTTGGAAGTTTGCTAGCCATGATTGAAAAACGCCATCCAGAGTGGTCGTTGATCCAAGTATCGCAGACGACAATGGTATTGAATATGCCGACTAAGCAATTCAGAGATGATATGAAGCTTGGAAAAATAAAACATTCCGGAAACCCACTGTTGACAATGGCTTTTAACAATGCCTTTATCAAAACCGATAACAACGGTATGCGGATTGATAAAAACAAGAATAGTAATAAAATCGACCCAGCAGACGCTGGATTAAACGCTTATGCAGTCTGTTACCTAGAGCCATTCGACGGTTCGGGCTGTTGGACAAACGAAAAAATAATGGAAAGCGAGAGCCTGTTTTAATGAAATGGTTTTTTAATAATATCCATACACTGTTTTTAATTGCTGCCATGTTCTGTGTTGGATATGGTGTTTTTTTAGTGAATACTGCAGTCGGTTTTATTGTTACCGGTCTCATGTTGTTCGCTGTGGCTATTTATATTGACCGAAACGGTCGATAAAGGAGGTGAAAAGTATAAATGAGTTTTTTTCAATCGTTAAGCTCGAAAGTCTCTTATGATGACTATGTGAGTTCTGTATTATCAGGGAATTCAGCCCCGTTATACGTTGGAATATCGGCTTTGAAAAACAGTGATATATTGACAGCAACTTCTATCATAGCTGGAGACATTGCTAGATTTCCACTGATAAAAAAAGATTTAGCAGGCAACGTCATTCAGGATGATGATTTGAATTATTTATTGAATGTAAAGTCTACAAAAAATGTTTCGGCGAGAGAATGGAAGTTCGCTATGACTGTCAATGCAATTTTAACAGGTAATAGTTATTCTCGAATTTTAAGAGATCCTAAAACGAATAAAGCTTTGCAATTTCAATTTTACCGTCCTTCTGAGACAACAGTTGAAGAAACAGATGATCACGAAGTTATTTATACATTCATTGATAGATTGACAGGAAATCAAATTGCTTGCACTTCTGATAATGTGGTTCACTGGAAATTCTTCAGCCACGACACAATCCTTGGGCGTTCCCCACTCCTATCTCTTGCAGATGAGATAGCTTTGCAAGACGGCGGAACACAAACGTTAATTAAATTTTTCCGTGATGGTTTTTCAAGTGGAATTCTGAAACTTAAAGGTTCACAGTTGAACGCAGAAGCTCGTAAAAAAGCCCGTATGGATTTCGAAAAAATGCGGGAAGGTTCAATCGGCGGAAGCCCTTTGGTTTTTGATGATACGCAGGAATACGAACCGCTTGAAATTGATACAAATGTATTGCAGCTAATTACAAGTAATAACTTCTCTACAGCACAAATTGCTAAAGCTTTACGAGTTCCCAGCTATAAGCTCGGCGTTAACAGCCCGAATCAATCTGTAGCGCAGTTAATGGCTGATTATGTTAGCAATGACCTTCCGTTTTATTTTGACGCCATAACAAGCGAAACGGCGTTGAAAGTTTTAGATGCTACTGAACGTAAGCTATATCGAATCGAATTTGATACACGCAAAGTAACCGGCTTGTCATCAGAAGAGGTTCGAAACTTGGTGAAAGACCAGCTGTTAACCCCTAATCAAGGGTTAGAGCAACTTGGCTTACCTAAGTCTGACGACCCTAACATGGATAGGTATCAATCTAGCTTGAACTATGTCTTCTTAGATAAAAAAGAAGAATATCAAGCAATGAAAGGGGGTGAGACAGGAAATGCCAAAAAGAATCAAGATGAAGGGACCGCTGATTCCCAATAACAGTCAAGAAGCTTATGACTACTTTGGCTTGGAAGCAGTTAGTGCCCGAAGCATTGCCGAAGCGTTGCCAGAGGATAATTCAGACATTGTTCTTGAGGTAAATTCAACTGGAGGTTTGGTAACTGTTGGTAGCGAAATCTACACTACATTACGGAACTACGCCGGCAAGGTTACAGCAGAAATAACAGGTATGGCTGCAAGTGCTGCAAGTGTAGCTGTTATGGGAGCAGATAAAGTTATTATCAGCCCTACAGCTCAGATGATGATTCACAAAGCTTTATTCAGCTATGTGTCAGGCAATAGCGACGACTTGTACAAAGCTTCCAATGCTTTGAAGGCCAGCGACCGAGCAATCGTTAATGCTTATGTTGCAAAGACGGGAATGTCGGAAGATGACATTATGGCTCTAATGAAGGCCGAAACCTATATGTCTGCGCAAGATGCTGTTGACAAAGGTTTTGCAGATGAAATCATGAGCTTTGATGATGTAGAAGCAGTTGCCAGCATCGGTAATGGTATTTTACCTCAAGCGGTAATTGACGACTTTTACGCTAACCGTAGCAAGCGTAAGTCAGAAATCCAAAATATGCTACGAGAAATAGAAAAAGAAGAAATTTTACAAGGGCTATAAGTCCTATTTTTTATGTTCAAAAAAGGAGAATAAATATATGTTTGATGAAAAAATCAAAGAGTTACAGGCGACGATCGCAAACTTGAATGCGACAATCGCTTCCAAAACAGCAGAAGTAAAAGCAGCTTTAAATGCTGATGACTTAGACAAAGCCCGCACAATCAAAGCGGAAGTTGAAAATGCAAAAGCAGACCTTGCTTCTGCAAAAACAGATTTAAAACTATTTGAAGATATGATGAACGTAGGCGATGCAGAGGGCAAAGCTGGCCAAAAGGTAGAACCAGAAGAAATGTCTTACCGTGACAAAGTCAACGCTTTCTTGAAATCTAAAGGAGCTGTTGCGCATGAAGGTCTTCGTTTTGGTGAAACTCGCGACGAAGTTCTTATTCCGCTAAATGACATTGTTCCAAAAACAGATGGTGTATTGAAAACAAATACCAAACCAGTAACAAGCGAAGAATTGGTGACTACTCCACTTCGTGAAGTGAAGACTGTTGTCGATTTGAAACAATTCACAAATGTTCACAAAACAAAGAAAGGGTCTGGTAAATATCCAATCCTTAAGAAAGCAACTTCACGTATGCATAGCGTTGAAGAGTTGGAAAAAAATCCAGCGCTTGCTAAGCCAGAATTCGAAAATGTGTCTTGGGAAGTTAAAACTTATCGTGGAGCAATCCCAATCTCTCAAGAATCAATTGATGACGCAGATGTTGATGTTCTTGCTTTAATCGCTGAACAAATCGGAGAAATCAAAGTAAATACTACTAACTATGCTATTGCAGAGGTTTTGAAAACTTTTGAAGCAAAAACTGTCACAAATCTTGACGAATTGAAAGCTATTATCAATGTAACTCTTGACCCTGCTTATCAAGTATCTTTTGAAGCTAGCCAAAGCTTCTACAATCTTCTTGATACATTGAAAGACAAGAACGGACGCTACTTGCTGCAAGATTCAATTGTTTCGCCGTCTGGCCAAGTTGCTTTAGGAAAAGTCATTAACGTCCTTTCTGACGAAACACTTGGAGCCGCTACGGAAGCAAAAGCATTCGTAGGAGATTCTAAGCGTGGTGTATTGTTTGTAGACCGCTTGGAAATCGGTTTGCGTTGGGCTGAAAATGACATTTACGGACAATATTTACAAGCTGTAATGCGCTTTGATGTTAAAAAAGCAGACGCCAAAGCTGGATACTTTGTAACTTATACACCCTAAGAAAGCCACCACAGAGGTGGCGAAACCGACAAATGCTAGTACTAAACAAGAAATAATGGATTACTTGGATAGTAAAGGCATACACTACGATCCGTCGGCTACAAAGCAAGAACTCTTGGCTTTGGTAGTCTGATAGGAGGTGTCTATGGCAGTTTCTAAAGAATACTTAGATAAGGTGAAACTCTATTGTAAAATCGATTACGATTTTGAAGATTCACTTTTGGAATCAATGATTGAATCGGTTATAGAAGAGATTTGCTTTGCTATAGAAAAAAATAGTACCCCTGAAAGTTTTAAAGGGAACGCAAAATTTGATTTGGCTGTTATGAAACAAGTCAAAGAAGAATATGAGCACCGCGGACTGTCGGCGGATAGCGAACGTTATCCGTTGGCTAACGGTGTTTTAAATATCATCCATCAATTGCGACTGCGAGGTGATAGTGCTTGATTACACGAAGAATGAATACACGCATTACAATCTTTGAGAAAACCGGAGGGCAAAACGAAGACGGAGAAGTAATTGATTCACTAAAGGTTGATGTTTTGACTTGCTGGGCAGAAGTGCAACGAACTTCTGTAAAGGATTTTAAAGCAGGCGGGAAAACATATGTAGGAGAATTGGCGCAAAACGGACAAAAACCTCTCGAATCTTTCAAAGATATAAAAGTGTTTTTGGTTCGTTACATGCCAAAACCTCCTTTCGACAACTCTATGTATGTCAATTTTAATGGTTTTGAATATAAAATCACGGAGATTGAGGTTGATTATGCTTCTAAAGATATCATCATGATAAAAGGGGAACGTGTATCATGACAAAAGGATTAGATGAAATTTTAGGCAACCTAACCAGACTACAAGTACGTGTTCCGACAGTAGCGAAAGCTGCAGTAACAGAAGCGGCAGAAGAGTTCCGAAAGCAGCTGTCAATGAACACTCCCGAAGACAGCGGAGTGCTAGAAGAAGATACTGCGGTAAGCGGCTTTAAAGGTGCGAGTCATGGGATTATTTCAAAAGACATTGGTTATGGTCGTCAAGCTGGATGGCGCGCACACTTTCCGGACGCTGGGACGATTTATCAGGCTCCTCAAGATTTCAAGGAAAAGACGATTAATCAGATGACCCCGGTGGCGAAAGAAATTTACGCTCGGAATATAAGGGAGGGCTTAAATTTATGACGGTAGAAGCAAAAGTTTATAAACTGCTTAGTAGTGACAAAGAATTCAACGAACTTCTTGATAGGATTAGAGGAAAAAGTTTCCCCGGTGGCTACAAGCAAGGTATTTTTACTTACGCCATACCGGAAAACCCTGTGAGTGTTATTAAGCCAGAATTAGCACCTTTTGTCAGGATCAATCCAAATTATGAAATCCCTGTGTTTTATGCCGACGACAACAATCTAGCAGAGGAATATAGGGTAACAATTAATTTTTGGTGTCGAACAGGAGCTCAATCGGAAGAAGTTGCGCACAAGATGGATGAAATATTAGAACGGAATGGCTTCGAACGTTATACAGCAAACGAGAAGCCACGCTATAAAGATAACGATATTGGCTTATTAACCAATATAAGAAAATATCGTTTTTTTGATTGGAAAAAAGAAAGTGAGTAAAAAAACAAATGAGTAAAGTAAAATTTGGTTTAAGTGCCTTTGAATACGGCATTGTAAATAACGAAGACAAAGTCCCTGCAACTAAAAAGTTACCGGGGATGAAATCAGCAAAGTTAGAAATCACTAACGAACTGCAGACTATTATGGCAGACGACGGCCCTTATGCAGTTTTGTCAGGCGGTATCACAGAAACCACTCTTGAAATCGAAGTATTAGACTTGAATTCAGCTGCTCGTAAAGATTTTTACGGAATCGAAACTGTAAAAGGTGTTGAAAAATATAATAAGAATTTGACACCAAATGACATTGCATGCATGTTCCGTACTCGTACAGAAGATGGAAAATCTATTTGGGTAGGCCTGCTAAAAGGCAAATTCACTGTACCTGGCATGGACATGAAGACAAAAGAAGGTGCGCCAGATCCAACTCCGGACACAACCAAAGGGAACTTCGTGGCTCGTGGAGACGACGAAACAGGGGACATCTTGTATATTGGCCGTGAAGATAATACGGAATTTGATTTTGCAGAATTCAAGAAAATGGTATTTCCGACTGCGTAATAAATTGTTGGGCTAGGTTTTCCTAGCCTTTTGTTTTATAAAAAGGAGTAGTAAATGTTTGAAATTAAACTGAAAAAAGGCGGAGTCGAAAAAGAATTTAAAAAAGACTTTATTAGCGTTGAAGACAATTTGCTGGCAATTGAACACCAAGTACGCCAACAAGCTCTTTACAGCGGGGAAAAAGATATTTTTAATCCAGCTAAGCATCGCAAAGTCAATGAAGCTTATCTGCAAATGTTTGTTGATATGTATCAAAAACAGTTCACCGTAGAAGATTTGAAACAAGCCGACATGTCAATTTTAGACGAGTTGAACGAGCTCTATTTAGAAGCGCTTGGCGGAAAGAAAGAAGAATCGGACGAAGAGACCGAAGGTGAAGAAAAAAAGGAACAATAACTCCAGAAGAAGCGAAAGAGAATTTGCTATTGTGGATTCAGTCTTTATTAAACAGTGGCTATACAATTCTGGATGTCAAAAAAATGCAACTATCAGATTTTGAATTAATGGTAGAAGCGTTAGAAAAACAAAAGCCAGAAAGAAAAGAAGAAGTTATAGAAACTACACTTGATAAAGCCTTTCCGTTTCTTTTTGGTTAGAAAGGAAATTGAATGGCAAGTAACATCGGAGATTTAGTTGCAACAGCAACTCTTGATATAGCGCCTTTTATGACAAATACAAAGAATTTGAAAACTTACTTAAAAGGACTGGATAACTCATTAAAAGGAGTTGAGAAAAGTTTTAAGTCAAAAGGCGATAAGCTAAACAAGATGAGGTTGCTTTATGAGCAGACAGGACAAACCCTTACAAATTATCAAACTTTATTAGCTAGGCAAAGTGATAAATACAATAAATTAAAGACCGAAATTGGTGATGTCAACAATGCCACAGAAGCTCAAAAAGGGGCATTACTAGGCGCACGGGCTCAAATGACCGAAACGGCCGCTAAAGTCGTTGAACTCCAAAATAAATATAATGCCTTGGGGCGTGAATTAAGTGTATTCAATCGTTTTGGAGAATCGGCAATCAACTTTGGCAACAAAATGAACAAAGTTGGGCAGACTTTAGGAAGAGTCGGTTCTGCTTTAACCCGGGGAGTAACAGTTCCGATGGTAGCCGGTGCAGGAGCTGTAGTCAAGGCAGCTATATCTTGGGAAAGTGCTTTTGCTGGAGTCAAAAAGACAAATGAAGAAGTAGTTGATTCAAACGGTAGAGTGACTTATTCTTACCAAGACTTGGAAAACGGACTCCGCGGATTGGCTACTAAACTGCCAGCTAGTCACCAACAAATTGCAGCGGTAGCAGAAGCTGCTGGGCAATTAGGTATTAAGACCGAAAACGTCGTTAGCTTTACAAAAACCATGATTGACATGGGGGAATCTACAAACATGTCTGCAGAACAAGCGGCGACGTCTCTTGCAAGGTTGGCCAACATTACTAAGCTGCCACAAGATAAGTTTAGTAATCTTGGGTCTGCTATCGTTGACTTAGGAAATAACTTTGCAACAACAGAATCCGAAATAACGGAGATGGCTTTACGTTTAGCCGGAGCTGGAACGCAAATTGGACTGACGCATGGGGATATTTTAGGTCTTGCGACTGCTCTATCATCTGTAGGGGTGGAAGCTGAAATGGGAGGTTCTGCAGTTTCAAAAATCATGGTGAAAATGCAAGTTGCTGCTAAAACAGGTTTAGCTCAAATGGAACAGTTGAGTGCTAAAACAGGCATGACAAGACGCGAATTAGAGCTAATGTCTTCTAATAATTCTAAAGGCTTTAAAAACCTAGCAGATTCTATCGGCATGACAACCAACGAAATGAACGGCATTATAAAGTCATCTCGTGACTTAGAAAACTTCGGAAAAATTGCTGGCATGTCTGCGCAAGAATTTAAACAAGCTTTCGAAAAAGACGCAATTGGAGCGATCCAAAAATTCTTACAAGGGCTAGGAGATGCAGAAAAGCACGGAAGTTCAGCTATTGAAATGCTGAACGAAATGGGCATAAAAGAAGTTCGGCTAAGAGACTCCCTCTTACGTGCTGCTAATGCTCAAGATTTGTTCAAAAATGCTGTAGCTCGTGGTAATAAGGCTTTTAATGAAAACACAGCTTTAACAAACGAAGCAAACAAGCGATACGAAACAACTGCGTCTAAACTAAAGATTTTGAGAAACGAGTTAGTGGAGACTGCCATTAAATTCGGCGGCCCTCTTTTAGATGCAATCAGAAATGGTGTCAAAGCCGGCGAACCGTATTTGAAAATGTTGACTCAGATGGCGGATAGCTTTAATAATCTAGACAAAGAACAACAACAAAATATTATTAACTGGGGCTTACTTATTGCTGCCGCAGGCCCTGCTTTGTCATTTTTTGGCAAAGCAAGTCAGATTATCAGCGGTACATCAAAGGGGATAGGGCACTTTTCTAAAGGTATCGGTCGGGTAATTGATAAGTTGAAAAAGTTAGGAACTGAAAAAACCGGTGCAACCGCAATAACTGAGTTGGGCAGTGCTGCGACTGGTGCAACTGCTGGAACAGGAGCTTTAGGAAAAGTAATGAGCGGGCTATCAGCAATCGCTTCTCCTTTGGGACTCGCTTTAGGAGCTGCAGGCTTAGCAGGCGGATTGGTCTTACTTGCTAATGCACAAGATAGCGCTAGGACAAAAGCGGAAAAATTTGGTACGAAGTTATCCGGAGATGTAACAAGTCAACTAGAAGCCTTTAATAGCAAAATGTATGAAGCCAAAAATTCGATGACGAATTTTGAAACAGGAGCGACTAAGTCTACTGAAAATGTAAAAAAAGCCGTCACTAGCATGCTTGATGAAATCAAGCAAGGTGCAGAAAGTTACAATAAAGAGTTAGAGAAAGTAGCTCAAAAATACGGTATCTCTCCAGATAAAATTGAAAAAGCTAAAAAGAACAATGAACAAATTGTAAAAAACGCCGAAACGATGACGCAACAAATTTCAGAAATTTACTCCCGTCATAATGGCAATGTAAAACAGTTGACTGATACCGAGAAACAAATCGTGGAATCGAACGTAAGGCAATTAGCCGAAGCAAGAGTACGCGTATTGGGGTTGGGCAAAGAAAAAGAAAAAGCGATTCTGAGAACTTTCAATGGCGATGTGGCAAATATGACGAAAGGTCAATTAGAAGACCGATTCGCAAATTTAAAACAGGCTATGACAGAAGAGCAAACACTTTACAAAAAACAAAAAGCCGACCTCAAGAAGTTGTTAGACGGTGGCGTTATTGATCGCGAAGAATACAATACCAAAATGGCTACTCTAGAAGCACAACATAAAGCGACTATGAGCAAATTTGGTGAAGCTTTAGCAAAAGTTGCTCAAATGCACCAAGCTAAATCTGGAGGCTTAGTTAAATATACCGAAGAAGCCAAGAAAATCTTAAGTGAATATGGATTAAGCTTTGAAGATTTGGCGAACAAGGCTACAGCTTCTGCGGGTAAACAATCAACAGCCGCGGCTATGATTGGTAATTACACAGCTAAAATGTCACAAGATGCAAAAAATGCAACCGACCAATGGAATGCACTTGTTTTAGATCCTAAAACAGGGGAAGTCAAGACCAATGCGCCAGAAGAAATTGCGAAAGCGCTGACCGCAAAAGACGGCTGGAAGAATATGGAGTTTGTATTAAAAAACGCTAATATCAAATCCAATGCTAGAGCTCAAGTGGCCGACGCTTTAATCGCTCAAGGTAAATGGGATAGCACAACTCCGAAAGAAAAGGAACTGTTATTCCAAAATGCCAAAGGCTTGAAAGCTATCTATGAATCCAAGGAGCAACTTGAAATTTGGAATAGTATTCCTGAAAAAGTGAAAAAGCTACTTGCTGACGATACTGATTTTTCAACAAAGGCAACCGTCGCAAAGGATACGCTTGAAAGATGGAATTCTTTAACACCAGAGCAAAAGAAATTAGTTGCAACTAACAATACTACGGAAGCAGTAAATTTAGCTTTAAGTACATTGGGAATAATCCCTGAACATAAACTCACCAATTTAGAGGCTAAAAATAATACGCAGGTCGCTACGAGTGCAGCACAAGCGTTGATAGATGGTGTAAAACAATTAGCGCCCGCGCAAGTCCATGCCAGCGACCAGACAATCGGACCGACCTCGTCGGCTCAATCAAAGATTAACAGCGTCAAGCAATTAGCGCCCGCCTTGGTTAATGCAAAAGATTTAACAGGCTCTCCAACAGCTTCGGCTAAAAGCAATATCAACAGCGTACATGGCACAACTGTACATATTAACGCTGTTGATAATGCTTCGGGGGTTATTGGTAGTATCAGAGGCATGCTAAGTACTTTGGCAGATAAAACAATCAACGTATTCACGCGTCATATCAACCACGCTAAAGGAACAAACTTCCACCCCGGCGGTCTTGCAATGGTTAACGACCAAAAAGGACCACTATATCGAGAACTAGTTACTTTTCCTACTGGCGAAAGTTTTATTCCAGAGGGACGGAATGTCATGCTGCCACTACCTCGCGGGACTAAAGTATTGCCTGCAAATAAAACAAGACGATTATTCCCAGCGTATGCAAATGGTATTGGTTTTGAAAACACAAATATTGCACAATTGACACAACGCATGGGTAACTTGCCTTCTGAACAAAAAGTTGAATTCGTTAATCGGGATAATTCTGATGTAAAAAATATGCTTGTTGAGCTGATAAGATACCTTAAAGGCAGAGAAGAAGACAGTTTGTTGGCGCGGGCGATGGATAGTATACAAGATATGGCTAAACGTCCAGTAATGGTAACGATGGAAATTGGAAAACGAACAATCGCACAAGCCATAGCCGAGCCTGTAGCGGAAGAAAAAGCAAAAAGAGAAGCAATTTTAAGAGCAGTTAATGGAGAAGGGTGGTGATAATTTTTGGAAAAAGTAATTTTTAATGATATTGAATTAACCAAATTTATAACCGTAGCAAAGGGATTTACTTTGTATGATGGAGCAGACTTTGACCCTCAATTCAACGAAAATTCAATCGAAGACGGGTCGCAACTTGCTTACATCCGAAGAAACATTAAAAAAATCTCAGTCCCTTTTTACAATAAAGCAGGGACTGTCGAAGAATACGATAACCTCCAAGCAGCCTTAAACGTAAAAGAAGCGAAAAAGTTAACATTCAGTCGATACCCAGACAGAGTGTTTTACGCTGTCCCTACAGGAACTCTTAGTTTTGAAGCGCTAGCACGCAACAACGGCAGAGGCACTTTAGTCTTTGCTATTGAAGATGGATTGGCACACGCTAAGAATCCACGCTATTTTGAATTTAAAAAGAATGCGCAAGGTATCTTAGAAGCTGAGATTGAGAATAACGGTAGTGAAGAAGTAGCTGTGAATTATCGAATCAAACTGAAGCGTGAATCAGGTTATGTTGGTATTGTTAGTCAGTACGGTGCCATGCAGTTTGGAAAAATCGAGGAAGCAGATTTAGTTGAAGAAAAGAAGAATGTCTTATTGTCCGGGAATGGAAAAGGTGATTTTAAAAATTGGATAGACGGAACAGTTTTTTATGAAAACCAGAACAAAAAAGTTGTCACAAAAATGGCAGCTGATTCTAATCTCGGTGGACGATTAGGGGTTCTTCCAGCCAACTTTACGAATACAGCCAACGGGGCTTATTTTGGAGCAGTAAAAGAGTTGCAACTCTCCCAGCAGGCGAAGGACTGGTATATTTGGGCTCGTGCTTGGTTTGAGACGGGTTATGTTAGTCAGACGGGGGCATGGTGCTTGTCAGTTGTGGACAGCGACAATCATTTTATAGCTGGTATGGCGATTGAAAAAAGCGAAAGAACGCGGAATAAAGCACTAGTTGTATTCCTTATGGGAGATGGAGCAGGCGGCAGTCTAGTTAAAAAATCTATTGAGTTTTCACCAACTCTTTGGGTCAAAGATAACCCTTATAGTTTAGAGGGGAAAGACAAAAATCGGAATATGTTCGATTTGCGAAAAGAAGGGGATAAAATCACTTATTTCTGGTATGGCGGTTATCATTCCTACTTCGAGTCCAAAATCAAGGATAAACAAGCTGCTAAAGTTCAGTTTTTTGTCGGACAATATAAAGGGCAGAACTCAACCATCAATCAGTTAGTAACACATCATTATTTAAATGATTTTGCCATTTATAAATTAAACGTGCCGTATTGGCGTGACGTGCCGAATCGCTATCCGACGGGAGCGGAACTTTTTATTGATGCAACAGGAGAAGTAAACCCAGAAGAAAAAGGGCGATTGTATGTCAATAACTTATTAGCTCCTGACGATGAGATTTTGGGAACAGACTATTTTAAAGTTCCGCCCGGTAAAACAAAAGTACAACTGCTTGTGTCAAGTTTTGCAGAAGTAGAAAGCGCACGAGCTGAAATTGAGGAGGCATGGATTTGACAAAAAGAAATGTACGAATTGCAATTCGAGACACGACCGACACACACGTTGTCGGTTTTTTTGACAATAAAAGTGGCATTAAATACAACGCTGCTGACTTAACGCAGTTTTTAAAGGGCTCTTGTAGTGTTTTAACTTTAACTTATTACTCAAAGAAATTGATTGCACAGAGTGGCTGTAAGCTAGCTTTTCGGTTCAAGGGAAAGGACTTTTGGCTGACAATTAACGAAGTCAAAAAGACCGGGTATAAAATCGAATTGACTGCCTATTCGCTGAGTTTAGAAGCGAATAAGGAAAAGCGAGGTCCATATAAACCGGCGAATGCCATGACGATTCAGCAGTACATCCATTATTATGATCCAGAGCATTCATTTGTAATTGGAATCAACGAAGTGGCAGATAAATCTATCAAATTGGAATGGACGGGAACAGACACGGTTTTAGCCCGGCTCTATTCGGTTGCCAATAGCTTCGGAGCAGAGTTAGAATTCGTCACAGAATTAAATAATGACTACTCTTTAAAACGGCATGTAGTAAATATTTATCGTTCTGGAAATCTTGGTAAAAATAAAACAGGATTACCTGTTCGAGTCGGAGAACAACTGAATGTTATCAATTATTCGAACAATATTAACGATTTTTATACCGCCATTTATTGTACAGGTAAAGATGGTTTGACTATAAATGGATTAAATAAAAAAATCTATGATGATAAAGGCAAACTCTTATTCTTCTCTAGCGGAGATAGCATTCGAGCGCCACAAGCAAGAGATAAATACCCATCTATCACCAACCGGGAAACAAAAGATGGTTATGTCTTGCTAGAAGCTGATAGCACAGAGCATTCAACGAAAGAAGCACTATTTGGTTATATGCTTTCCGAACTCAAAAAACATTGTGAGTTAAAGGTTGAGTACGAAACAGAGGGGGCAGTTAACGGTGAGATCGGAGACACAAAAACTTTAATTGACGGGAAACATTTTGATCCTCCTCTCTACGTGCAAGCCCGAATTAGTGAGCAAACAGAATCCCTACTTGATTCTGCAAACGTTAAAACCACGCTGACAAATTTTGTAAAAAAAACAGGTCAAATCTCAAATGAACTTCTAAAGCGCGTTGAAGAATTGGCCTCGGAAGCAACGCCTTACACAATTAAATTAGCAACCAATAACGGGATTATCTTTAAAAATAATCAAGGAACATCCACGGTTTTTCCGAGTCTTAAAAAAGGCAATAAGACGGTTGAGTGTACGTGGCAGTGGTTGGTTGATAATCAAGGGTCTGGGACATCAGCAACCTTTGAAGTTAGAGCGGCTGGCATGTCAAATAAGTTAGTGTTGACTGCTATTGCTTTAATCGATGGCAAAGAAGTTGCCAGAGAGCAAGTCACTTTTAGCAATGTCAATGATGGAAAAAATGGTTCAGACGGTGAAAAAGGAGAAGATGGAAAGTCTCTACGGCTATTTACCACCCAATACAAATATGCGCAAAAATTTATCAATCAATACAGCGCAGATGGTTATACTGGAGATTGGTCTGTCATCGAAAACACAGCAGGGTTAAAAGCTGGTGATAGCGTCCAAATAAGGGTATTTAATACGGATAAAGAGAGTGATAGCTGGATAGTAGCGGTAGCCAGTGCAGTACTTGGTGAGCATAGGATTAAAACTGTTTCGAAAGGTCTGATTGAAAAAGGAGACCAAGGAGAACGAGGGCCTAAAGGAGCTGCTGGAGAAAAAGGCGATAAGGGAGACCCTGGAAAGCCCGCAGATCCTGCGCCGATTAACCAACTCAAACAAGATATGGAGCTGGCTAAGAAAGATTTGAGTGCTGTCAAATCAGATTTACTCAAAGAAAAAACGGAGAGCGCCACCAAAATCGAGCAAGTCAAGCAAGATGTGGGAGCTATCCGCAACCAACAAACAGCCTATGAACAAAGCAACACGCAGAATCTAGCTCGTATTACTGGGCAACTTGGCGACAAAGTCAGCAAATCCGAAGTCAAACAGACTGCAGATGGAATCCGAGAAGAGATTAGCCGAATTTCTGTCGGCGGGAAGAATTTACTGAAAGGCTCAAAGGGAGAATTTAAGCCTGATATAAATCCATCTAATTTTGATAACAATGTTTTATACGTGCAATCCACTTCGATTGATTTAGTTAAGGGTGAAAAATATCTGATTTCTGCTAAAACCGATGGAGTTTTTAGCAACAATCACAACGGCACTCAAGAAAGTGACAATGTGGTACTCTGGCTGATGGATAAGACCGTTACGAATTATCAGATTGTGTCCGATAGTAATACTGGCACGACAGGAACGCTCTTTACGTGGAACAAACCAAACGGAACCTACCACTTGCGAGTTAATACTTATCACAAAGACGCTCGGAAAAAAGTATGGGAAGTTAAGGTCGAACGAGGGACGATTAAGACCGATTGGAGTCCTGCTCCCGAAGACACAGACGAGCAAATCACTGCAGCTCGTGCTACATTTGAGAAAACTGCCGAAGGTCTAAAAACAGACATGACTGCAGTTAAAAACTATGTGGCTGGTGACGGTAAGCGCAGAGAACAACTGGAGCAGTACACTCGCACAGAGACAGCACGTAGTACAGAAGCGCTGCGGAAGCAAGTGTCTGAAAGCTATGTCGCAAAAAGCCAGTACACAGAAGACGTACGAGGGATTGCGAGGCGGTTCGAGGAACTGGTAATTGGCGGGAACAACTTACTAGCTTATGCGAATTTAAACGAGGGTGGTTATTACCAAAATGCCTTTAAAAAAGATCCTGCCTATATCTACTCGAAGTTGATTGAAATTAAAAACAAAAACTACTGTTTGCAAGTCTGGGAAATGAACGATGATACTAAGAAAATTTGGGTAGGGATGCAGTATTTTGATGAAGCGAAGAAACCATTAGTCAATGGTTATAGCTCGCTTTATTTCAGTAGTTATCGAAAATATGTCCTAGAAGTGCCTGCAACCGCAAAGTATATCGCTATCTCGCTTGATAAAAGGGCGTTAAATAAAGATGAAATCAAATTTAAGCTAGAAACAGGATCTATTCCAACTGATTGGAGCCCTGCGCCAGAAGACACAGACGAGCAAATCACTGCAGTTGAATCTAGTTTTAAGCAACGTGCTGACTCAATCGAAGCAGGCGTATCTAGCTTGCGTGAAGGGCTTAAGACTAAAGCTGATAGTAGTGCTTTGAGCTTGCTCTCTGACAGGTTACAAGCGTCAGTCAAGAGTCTGGAAACCGATACACAAAACAAGCTGAATCAAAAACTGAGTACGGCTGAGTTTGAAGTGCGAGCGACTGGTATTAGACAAGAGATTGTCAATGCAACGAAAGATAAGGCTGATAAGTCGCTGGTCACGGCTGAAGCCGGCAAGATCCGGGAGGAGATTAGCCGAATTTCTGTCGGCGGGCGGAATCTATTAAAAGGCTCAAAGGGAGAATTTAAACCTGATAGAAATCCATCAAATTTTGATAATTGGCAAGTATTATATGCGTCTGAAATATATTTTGAAGAAGGCGAGCAATATATTATCAGTGGTAAAACTGACGGTATATTCTCTAATAACCACCAACCAACAACAGAAAGTGATAATGTCGTTCTTTGGTTTTTGAACAAGTCGTGGACAGTAACACAAATAGTTTCAGGGCCAGATACAGGAACAATCGGTACCAAATTCATCTGGAACAAACCAAACGGAACCTACCACTTGCGAGTTAATACTTATCACAAAGACGCTCGGAAAAAAGTATGGGAAGTTAAGGTCGAACGAGGGACGATTAAGACCGATTGGAGTCCTGCTCCCGAAGACACAGACGAGCAAATCACTGCAGCTCGTGCTACATTTGAGAAAACTGCCGAAGGTCTAAAAACAGACATGACTGCAGTTAAAAACTATGTGGCTGGTGACGGTAAGCGCAGAGAACAACTGGAGCAGTACACTCGCACAGAGACAGCACGTAGTACAGAGGCTTTACGAAAAGAAGTTATCAATGGGTATGTCACTCAAACGAGTTTTCAAAAGGTGAAAGAGACAACTCAATTGTACGAGCGTATTATTGGAAGTAGTGAGAATGATATTGTAAAAAAAGTCACTCGCTTAGTCACGACTAACGAACTGTTTCAAGTTGAAGTTTCAAAGAATCAAGGTTTGACAACAGTTCAGAAGCAAGTTGCGGGTTCTTGGGCGATTCAGAACTTGAATTCAAACGGCGATATCGTTTCACAAATCAATGCGACTGGCTCGAACGTGCGTATCAAAGGAGAGTCTATTCATCTAGACGGAAAGACGTTAATTGATGATGCTTCCATTGACGGCGCAAAAATTAAAAACTTGAGTGCAGATAAAATAACAAGTGGAACATTAGACGCTGCCAAAGCTAAATTGGTGAATGTGGATGCCTCTAGTGTAACTTCTGGGATATTTCAAGGGCTTATCTTTAAAGGCGGACGGATAGAGTCGCTGGACGGAACTCTGTACTTTGACCTCAATCAAAACGCTTTAGTCATGTCCTCTGACACCGCTTCAATTCGTCGTGTTAAAGACGGGCACCCAACTCAGTTTATCCGTTACGAAACAGAACGAAGAAACAACATAGACTACACTCGAACGATTATTGGTAGCAATCGGAATGGAGATGACTCATTCAATTCTGCTACGTTTGCTGGTGTTGTAGTTGAAAACTCAAATAGAGCAGATGTTGAGGATTCTTTGCGTTTGTATGGCGATACATCTTATTTCCGTCATGCAGAAGGAGAGGTAGGCTGGAATTTGAACGCTGTTACTCAACGACTCTCGCCGGCAACTTGGGACAAAGAGTCTGAAATTTGGGCGAGTCACTTTGTGGCGCCGAACAAACAAAAAAATTTTGTGCGTTTGGACATTAGTATTGCAGCTTTGTGGGATATCTGGAATCACATTATTTATAATAATTTCACTTTTAGCGACCAACTAAAAGCCCTTATCAAAGGACGCCATGCCGCTTGGAAGTTTGAAAGCGCCAATGGTAAATTCTAAAAAAGGAGAATATATGACGGAAACAACTTATCAAAATACTTTAGCTAAATTAGGAATAAAGTTAGCTAATACAGAAATACAAGCTTCGCAGTACGAGGCTTTGTACGAAGAAGCGAACCAGCAATTCCAAAACGTTTTTGATCGTTTAAATCACTTACAATCTGTGATGGAATCGGATCCCGTTTTGAAAAAACGCTTTGACGAAGCAGAAGCAAAATTAAAAAATCAGGAGCGAACGAATGAAATTTAAAATAGCAAACAAATATTTACGCGAAGCAAACAAGACTTTTGTCGCTATTCGTTGTGACGAACCTTACACGGCTTACGACCGTGTGCTCGAAGGCGATCGCATGAATGACAGCGATGAGATTTTGACAGACGCAGTTTTAAAAATGGTAGCGACCGAACTTGATCCAACAGGAGCTATTGCAGAAATGCAACAAAAACTAGACAAGACATCAGACGCAACAAGCAAAAACAAAGATAGTGTAGAACGTACGTCAAAACTAACAGATGTATTGATTCTGCTTGCTATTTCAATTGAGGGTGGCATGCAACAAGATTTGTATAATAAAGTCGCATCACTTTTGCCAACGCTAACAGATGGTGTCCGCTATACTTTTGGGGATATTGTTAGCGCGCCATATCCGTATGATACAAATCCTAAATATCCACAAGGGACACCTGTCATTTTGAAGTTTTTGGATAATTGGACGCACGAGGGCCAACCATTGCAAGAATTGTTACAGAAAGGCGCTTGTACAACAATTATGCCTAAGCTTAATTAGGAAGGGGAAATATGCCTTTTATAAATTTTGAATGGTCGCACGCGCTAAGAGGATTTGTAGACACTCAAGACAAGCTAATTGTCTTTACATTGACCCTCATTATGGGTGCCATGGTGATTGATTTTTTAACCGGCACATTAGCCGCCAAAATCAACCCAAAAATTGAGTTTAAGAGTAAGGAGGGAATCAATGGGATTTTACGGAAAATCTCTAGTATTGCCTTGCTTGCATTTTGCATTCCACTATCTATCCTATTGCCAGAAGGCATTGGATTAGGCACGTTGCAAATTTTATATATTGGCTACCTATTTTTCGAAATGAAATCCATTTTGGAAAATTTCGAAAAATTAGGTATTGACACAGTGCTTTTTAAAGAATTTTTTGAAGCACTTAAAAAATACTTAAAAGAAAAAGGAGAAAAATAATGAATTTGACAAACAAACAATATGACATCGCTAAGAAAGTTGTAACAGTAGTAGCACCCGCAGCAATCACTTTGATTACAGGTTTAGGTGCTTTGTATAAATTTGATACAACAGCAATTACAGGTACAATTGCTCTCTTGACAACGTTTGCAGGTACTGTGTTAGGTATCTCTAGCAATAAATATCAAAATGCACAAAACGAAAATACAGAAGAAAAATAAGGGAGGTCGCAAATGACAACCCGAAAAGAATTACTTGATAAATTAGATTCGCTGGTCAATCAACAAGCCACGGTTCCGACAAATCCATATGGTGGACAATGCGTCGCTCTGATTGACAACGTGCTGCAATATCAAGGACTATTTAATTACAACTTTAGCTATCTCAATGCGATTGACGGACTGGATAGAGCCGCAAGTCTTGGTCTTAAAGTGACGCGATTTGATGGAACTAATCGACCACCAGTTTGTGCTGTTTGGATCACTAGTTGTTTGCCCTATCACAAATACGGACACATTGGTTTTGTGGCCGCGCATAATCCAGACGGCACAATCACAACAATTGAGCAAAATATTGATGGTAATGCAGACGCGTTGGAAAACGGGGGATGGGTGCGTAAGGTTGTCCGTTATTTAGATGGCGACGGAACATTTAGTTACGTTAATTGGCAAGCACCAACCCAACAACTCATAGGATGGTTCGAATTGCCCTTTGAAAATAAAAAAACAGAAGAAAAAACAACAAAATTGGAGGAATTGGACATGCAAAAAGAATTTATTTTGAAGAATGGAAAATATGGATTTGGTGTGTATATCGGTGGCAAATACATAGGATTGACTGACATAGGGACTGTAAACAGCTTTAAAGACAGTTTGCAATTGCCTGTTGTATCACTTTCTGACATCGATTTCAAAACTTTCGCAGAGAAATTCGGCTAAAACCTCTTTTAAATAAACAAGTAAACCCTAGCAAAAGCTAGGGTTTTTTTATTTTGTTAAAAATTTTCAAACAAAAAATACGCCCGAATCGGGCGCCACTAAATAAAGTATAACATATTTTATTATTTTTTCAATGTTTTTATCTAATAAATTCTTTCATTCTTTTCTTGACCTTTTCATTTTCATCTAATCTCATTTTTGTCAAAACATCTTCAATATATGCAGATGTTTTGATTAGATTCTTGGTTTCTTTGTCAGCAACTTCGTTAAATTTCTGTGCCAAGATTTCTTCTGCGTTTGTTTCTGGTATTTCCTTAAGCTTGATAGATTCTAAGTAAAACTTCAAGTTTTCCTCATGCATTCGTTTTAATCCTTGATAAAAGTCAAGTTGTGGATAGCTTTCTTTCATCATTTGCTTGAGGATGCCCACAGTTTCCTCAAGCGTGTCTTTTTCTTGTTTTTCTTTTAGTAAATTATAAACTTTTACAATTGTTTCTTTCATTTTTAGCTCCTTTTTTTATAAATAATCTCGATTTAAATTGTATTTGTGTAACAACTTGTCAAGATAAGCGAGTTTATCTGTTGACAGTTTATTAATTTCAGATTTCACATCGTCATATTGATCTGTCATATCATTGTATGGTGATTTCCAATCTGTATAAATAAAGTTAAATATTGATAGCACTACTCTTTGATTATTATCTAAATTTGTTCTAACTTGCTTTCTAAAATTTGCCCAATCTTCAACAGTCCTTTCTTCCTCGCTAGTTACAAAATCAATATATTGCGATGGTATTGTTTTCATGATTTTCTCCTTTTGATTATATTATAACACAATAAGCTTTAGCGTGTTTTTAAAATTTTTCCAATGCCGTTTTTCAAGCATGCGTTTTGCAGCTTGCCCTCGTTTGTTGTCAGGCATAGTAGTAGCGATTTCTATTGATCGCAGGACTGTTTCTCTGCGTCCTACGTAGTCCATTAAGTGATAAGTCATTTTATTACTCCTTTATTTTCTACAAGTTAGTCTATTTTCTATCTTCGGTCTTTTTAAAATCCCCAAAACTCAAAGTCTAATTTGCCGTTTTCGTTGATGTAGCAAATGTCTGCCATTTCAAATATGTATTTTATTTTGTTGGCAGGCATGCTTCCTTTCAAAAACTTTCTGGCTTCTTTTTCTGTGCTAAACAAGCGGCGCTCTCTAAAATCGTATTCTTCAGTATTCAGCCACTTTTCAGCGACTTCGTTTGTTTTAAATTTGACAACTTGATGTTTCCATTCAAAAATGTATTTGCTGCTAATTCCAATCATTTTGTTACTCCTTTTTTTGTAGAAAGAGCCGCCGTTTGACAGCTCACATTTTGTTAAGCGTATGATGTAGCGACCAGTTTTTGTTCGTTCCATTTTTCGATCATATGGTCTTTTATTGACGGATAAGCAACATTTGTCATAACTCGCAAAGGTTTGCCTTCTTCATGTTTTGAGTTGAAGACGTCAAAGCTTGCTAATTCGTCTGTTGGCGTCACATTGTCAACCATATTAGCGATTGGGTCGTATTCAGATTTTACTTTTAAAACTGAGATGCTTTTAGCCGTCGTTTTTACAACTTTGTAAAAGTCTATATTTGTTTGTTCCCAGCCCCAAGAAATATAGATGTAATCGCCGGTTTTATAACCTTTTTCGTTAACTGGTTCTTTTGCTTTTGCAGGAGCAGAAGCTTTCGCTTGTTTAAGCTCTGCTTGTCTCTTTGCGTTAAATGCTTTGATGCGTTCGTTAATTTCGATTAAGTTTGACATGGTTTTTTACCTCTTTTCTTTTTTTGAGGTACTAAAAAGTACCTGCTAGCTTGCTTGACTAATCAGGTACTGTCTGTTATAATTAAATATAACGTTAGTCTCTGACTAGTGTTGTTGCGATAGTTGTAGATTCAAAAATTGGCGTTGGAGAATCTGCAACTATTTTTTTATTTAAAAGCTGTTCTATCAACTTTCTGATTATAGTATAACATAATCTAAACATTATGTCAATGCTTTTTTTAAAAATTTTTTAATTTTTTTTCGATAAGTTGAAAAAGTTCTACTAAATCTTCTCTTGTAGCAAGATTTCTAATAAATCCCCGAGCGTTTGAGCGTCTGCTTAAATAGTTCTTATGCTCTTTATTTTTTTCAGCCCAGCGACGATTAGCAGCGAGCTGCTGCTCTTTGGTTGCATAAGCTTTGCGTTTGTTTTTTTCTTCTGTCATGTTTTTCTCTTCTTTCTGCTAAATTAACATAGCTATAATTTTAAGCAAGATAGCAATAACTAATAATATGATGATTATATTGTATTTATTTTTCATTGCGTTTCACCTATGTTTTTGATATAATACAGGGTGCAGGGGCTCTCGCCCCTTTGCCCTACTTAAGTTTAAGCAACAGCTCTAACAACTTATCAATGATTTCTAATATAGCGAGTATTAGTAGTAGTTTGATAGTTATATGTTCTTGTCGCTTAGACTCTTTTTGTTTGCGTTTTTCCAAACGCTTCATATCGTACTCCTTTCTATTTTTTTGTAAGGTCTATCTCAACCTCACAAATTAAGTATAACATAATCTAAACATTATGTCAATGCTTTTTTTTGAATTTTTTAAAAAATATTTTGCAATCTCTCGCAAACTCAACAGCATCAAGCGTTTAACTCATCCAAAAAATAATTAGATGAGTTATTTTTTGCGTTTTCTTCTATTAAATAGCAAAAAAGAGCTGATGACCTGCGAGCAATCAAAAAATATAAATCAAAAAAATATTTGCTTTACATAGCTTGTAAACCTAAAATAAAATAGGCGTACGAAAGAGTGGGGCGTGCGCTTAAAATTCGGAAAATGCCCCCCTGTGATTTTGAACGGGGCTATGTTTGTTCGTGATTAAAGGACGCTGCCCTCTTCTGTGCAAAAAATTCCCTTTTTGAAATTTTTGAGCTGACAAGAAAGGGTTTACACCAATGATTTTCTTGTTTTAAACAATAAAAAAAGACCTTGTCCAGATAGGTCGTAAGAATGGCGGGGACGATACCCTTAAAGTATTGATACTACAAGGTTTTTGTTTTAGAGTGGTGTTAACTCTTTCTTGTGGCTTCCTGGTGAAGCGATTTTCCACTTTTTACCAGTTGGAATTGTTTGGTCGGTCTCTCGTAAAATGGGAACTAGTCAGATTCTTGGGATTGTCTTGGGAATCTGTTTGGTATCTCCGCAATTGCTCAATGCTTACTCAGTAGCTGGTACGCCAGCTTCAGAAATTGCCAAAAAATGGGTTTGGGATTTTGGCTTCTTTACCGTCAGAAAGATTGGTTACCAAGCACAAGTTATTCCTGCCCTACTTGCAGGCCTGTCTCTTTCCTATCTTGAAATTTTCTGGCGGAAACGGATTCCAGAAGTTGTATCCATGATTTTTGTGCCTTTCTTATCATTAATTCCGGCATTGATTTTAGCTCATACAGTTCTTGGACCTATCGGTTGGACACTTGGGCAATGGTTGTCAACAGCAGTGCTTGCAGGGTTGACTGGTCCCGTTAAATGGCTCTTTGGTGCGATATTTGGTGCTCTCTATGCTCCGTTTGTTATCACTGGTTTGCACCATATGACCAATGCTATTGATACACAGCTCGTTGCCGATACAGGTGGCACAGCTCTATGGCCAATGATTGCTTTGTCAAATATCGCTCAAGGATCAGCTGTATTTGCTTATTATCTGATGAATCGTCATAGTGAACGTGAAGCACAGATTTCCCTACCTGCAACAATTTCTGCCTATCTTGGAGTCACAGAACCGGCACTCTTTGGAGTTAATGTGAAATATGTTTATCCATTTGTGGCAGGGATGATTGGTTCTTCTATTGCAGGCCTCTTGTCTGTAACATTTAATGTTACAGCAAATGCTATCGGAATCGGTGGGATTCCGGGTATCTTGTCTATTCAAGCGAAATACATGCTGCCATTCTTCTTTGTCATGCTGGTGGCTATTGCAGTACCAATGATTTTGACGTTCTTCTTCCGTAAGACAGGTGTGTTTACAAAAGCAGAAGATGAAAGTGTCAAATCACCGCAAATTGAAGCCATTGACGAAGCAAAAGAATCTGCTCCAAAAGTAGATTTTATGGAAATTAGCAGTCCGCTTGCTGGGGAAGTGAAAGAATTAAGCCAAGCAACTGATCCTGTTTTTGCACAAGGTGTCATGGGACAAGGTGTAGTAATTGAACCGAGCGAAGGTGAACTTGTTGCGCCGGTGAATGGTGTTGTATCAGTGCTTTTTCCAACTAAACATGCTGTAGGAATCGTTTCTGATGAAGGTGTCGAGTTATTGATGCATATTGGTATGGATACGGTGAATTTGGAAGGAAAAGGCTTCGAAGCTCATGTGGCTCAAGGAGATAAAGTTAGTGTGGGAGATAAGTTGATTTCTTTTGACATGTCAGCAATTAAAGAAGCAGGTTATGTGACAGAAACGCCGGTGATTATCACCAACCAAGATCAATTTCAAGCAGATGAACGTGGTCAACTTCCACGGATGATTGAACTTGGTGATAAGCTCATGACGGCTACACGAATTGGCTAACATTCATCGCAGGTAGACTGAGCTAGGTGAATGAATAACTGAACAAAGTATAGTCTGCAATAAAATATTCTTCTCTGATAAGTATGAAGTTTGAAGAAATTCGTGATACAATATAAAACTATAAAGGGGTGGGAGCGTAAGCCCCATCTCTTTCTTTTGTAAAATAGAAAAGGAAAACAAATGACATTCGATAAAAGAAAAGTAGTCTATCAGATCTATCCAAAATCTTATAAGGATACTACAGGAAATGGTATTGGAGATTTACAAGGGATCATTGAAAAAATTCCTTACCTTGCTAAGTTGGGGGTGGATATGGTTTGGCTCAATCCTTTCTATCCTAGTCCACAGCATGACAATGGATACGATATTTCTGATTATACTGCGGTAAATCCACTCTTTGGGAGTATGGACGACTTTGAAGAAATGATTCAAGTTGGAAAAGAATATGGCATTGATTTTATGCTAGACATGGTCCTCAACCATTGTTCGACAGAGCATGAGTGGTTTCAAAAAGCCTTGGCTGGAGATAACTATTATCAGGATTTCTTTTTCCTACGTGATGAGCCGACAGACTGGTTGTCTAAGTTTGGCGGCAGCGCTTGGGCTCCTTTTGGAGACACGGGTAAGTATTACCTGCATCTTTACGATGTGACGCAGGCTGATCTCAATTGGCACAATCCTCATGTCCGTGAAGAACTTTTTAAAGTTGTTCATTTCTGGTTAGATAAGGGTGTGAAGGGGTTCCGTTTTGATGTTATTAATGTCATCGGGAAGGATGAAATATTAGAGAATTGTCCGGAGAATGACGGGAAGCCAGCCTATACTGATAGACCTATCGTACACGAGTATCTTCACATGTTGAATGAGGAGACTTTTGGAACGGATGAGGCTATTATGACTGTTGGTGAAATGAGCGCGACGAACATTGAAAATTGTATTCTTTATACAGCTCCAGAACGCCACGAATTATCTATGGCTTTCAATTTTCACCATTTAAAAGTAGATTATGAAAATGGACAAAAATGGACGTTGAAGAATTTTGATTTTGAAGAATTAAAGCGCCTTTTCCATACATGGGGCAAAGAAATGAGCGACCATAACGGTTGGAGTGCTCTGTTTTGGAATAATCACGACCAACCCCGTGCACTGAATCGTTTTGTAGATGTTAAGAATTTTCGCAATGAAGGAGCGACCATGCTTGCGGCAAGCATTCATCTGTCTCGCGGAACACCATATATCTATATGGGAGAAGAAATCGGTATGATTGACCCCGACTATGACAGCATGGAAGATTATGCAGATGTCGAATCTTTCAACGCTTATCAAATGCTATTAAATGCTGGCAAAACACCAGAAGAAGCGTTTAAGATTATTCAGGTTAAGTCTCGTGACAATTCCCGAACTCCTATGCAGTGGGATGATTCAGCAAATGCTGGCTTTACAAGTGGAACACCTTGGTTAAAAGCAGCTAAATCCTACTCTGAAATCAATGTTAATAATGAAATTCAAGGTCCAATTTTTACTTTTTACCAAAAATTGATTGCTCTTCGTAAAAAATTGCCTCTTATAGCGGAGGGCAGCTACAAACCAGCTTATGAAGATAGCCAGCAAGTATATGCCTTCGAGCGTCAATTGGGTGATGAAAAACTGTTAGTGCTCAATAACTTCTACTCAGATCCGATTACAGTAGACGTGTTACCGGAGTACCAGAATGGTGAAGTCCTCCTTTCTAATTATGAGGTAGCTCAAATAGCAGCAATTGTGACCTTGAGACCTTATGAAAGCTTGGCAATTATTGTGAATAAGCGCTAGATACAGTAAGAAATTCCAAAATCGACTGAATCATTCAGCCGATTTTTAAAGCTCGAGAGAAAGCGCTTGCAATATTCTTCCGTTTTATTTATAATAGTTACGGTAGAAATACATCTCAAGGAAAGCTGATTTCCAATTTATGATGTAAAGGAGAATATATGAAAAAAACATCAAAACAATTACCTGTTTTGTTTGCGACAGCTATTTTGCTCGCTAGCACTGTTTTAAGTCCTCTTGCTCAGGCGAATGAGACAAGTTCTTCATCTTCGAACTCAGAATCATCTGTAACGACTTCGAAATCTAGCTCAGTTGCTTCAACGACACAATCACAGCCATCAGAAGCAATTTCTGACAGTTCAACGAGCAATACGAATGAGCCAAGTAGTACAAGGGAAGAGACGCCTAAGACAGAAGCTGCAAGCGGTGAAGCCCATGTTACAACTTCTGAATTTACAACAGTGGCAAATATCGGTCAAATACAAGGTGAAGCCCATGAATCACCTTATAATGGGAAGAAAGTCAAGGTTTCAAATGTTGTTGTAACAAAGACAGATCGGTATGGCTTTTATGTACAAGATCTCAAAGCTGATGGCAATGCTAAGACCTCAGATGCTATTTATGTCGTCTCAAAAGAAAAGGTTGCAGTTGGCGATCAGTTGACGATTGAAGGTCAAATCAAAGAAGGCTATATGGAAGAACTCAGTGTTCGTCCTGGACAAACTTTCCGTAAACCAACTGACAGCTTAACTGTAACACAATTGATTGCTTCAAAAGTAGCGAAAGATGGCACAGCTACATTACCAGCTCCAGTCAATATTTCAGATCGTATGCCAAAAGATATCGTGGATAATACTCCGACTACTTATGATCCAGAACATGATGCATTGGATTATTGGGAAAGTCTGGAGGGTATGTTGACAACAGTGAAAAAACCTCGTGTGCTTGGCCCACAATATCGAGGAGATATTTATCTTTTGCCGAATGGTTATCAAGCGCTGCCGCTCAATAATATCGGTGGTGTCAACCTTCGCCCTAATGTCCAAAATACAGCAACTATCCCCGTTTATGTTGGGAATAAATATATTGCAAAAGCTAAAGATTACTTTAATGAAGATGTTTCTGGTGTTGTAACTTATCGCAGCAAGGTTTATAAGTTGGAGCCAACGAAGTTGCCAGATCTGCAAGATGGCGGTCTACAAAGAGAGGTTTCTAAGATTTATCCAAGTGAAGATAAATTGACTATTGCTTCTTATAATATTGAAAACTTCTCAGCAAACAATGCAGCAGGTGAGACGCCTGATGCAAAAGTAGACAAAATTGCTAAATCTTTTATCAACGAAATTCACAGTCCAGATATTATTACCCTTATAGAAGTTCAAGACAATAATGGAAGTGTTAATGATGGTACTGTCAGCGGTGTGCGAAGCGGTGAAAAACTGGCTGCTAAAATTAAACAATTAGGTGGCAAAGAATACAAATATACCGAAGTCGCCCCTGTTGATGGAGCAGATGGTGGAAAGCCGGGCTCCAATATTCGTGTGGCTTACTTGTATAATCCTCAACGAGTGAAGTTAGTTGAGCGTGAAGCAGGAAGTAGCACAGAAGCAGCTGCCTTCAAAGATGGGCATTTGGTGAAAAATCCTGCAAGGATCGATCCAACAAATCCAGCCTTTACGAAAGTTCGAAAATCTTTAGCAGCAGAGTTTGAATTTAAGGGCGAGCATATTGTCGTGATTGCCAATCATTTAAAATCCAAACTCGGTGATGATGCAGTATATGGTCCTAAACAACCAGCAGTGCAAAATACATTAGCACAGCGGATTGAGCAAGGGAAGCTGTTGAATGCTTTTGTTAAAGAAGGTTTAAAGCAAAATCCTAATTTGAAGTTTGTCTTAACTGGTGACTTTAATGACTTTGAATTTTCAGAAACTGCCAAAGCAGTGGCTGGTAATGAATTAGTCAATATGATGCTGAATCACGACGCAGCAGACCGCTATTCTTATTTTTACCGTGGTAGCAATCAAAGTTTAGACAATATCTTCGTTTCAAAAAATATTGCTGATAAAACAGTGTTCTCACCAGTTCACATTAATGCTTCTTTCATGGAAGAACACGGTCGGGCATCAGACCATGATCCCGTCATTGCACAGCTTGACTTTAGTCAGAAGAAAGATGACACGACGCCGACTCAACCAACTGAGCCAAAATCTTCTGATGACAGCACAACTCCACCAAATAGAGATGATAAACCAACTAAAAAGAGAATTTTACCATCTACAGGAACAACAGGTGCTGAAGTAGCTGTTGTAGGGATTGTCATCCTAAGTGCAACCCTCCTTTGGCGAAAGAAAGTGACGGATTAAAAGACATAGATAAACGAGAGAGTTTTAATTTTGGTGTTAGAGCATAGGCGAAGATTTGTACAAATGTTCAGCAAGAAAAAGAATTTTCTAAAATGGTTTAGATTTAGCATTAAAAAATGCTGTATTTAAGCCATTTTCTTTTTGGTATTAGATTAGTTTCACATATATCTTTCTACTTCTATTTTACAGCTTTGTAACATTGATTCTAGATTAGCTAGTTTTAGAAGTTGTAGTCCAGTTTCCACCAAAATTGCATTGTTCTGACATATTCCTAAACGAATAGTAGCAAAGCCCAATTGATCAACTCTCAGAGTTTCTTGAGCAATCTGATAAGTGATTTTAGTAATTTTTAAATATTCTTTTATCATTCCTTTATTTAAGAAAATGGTGCTCATATTAGTTAGAAAAGCAAATTCCCATGATTTTATTTCTTTAAAATTCTTGTATTTTTTTAAAGATAATAAAATTTTATCCATACTTTCCGTTATCTGTTCTATAGGAAAAAGAATCATAGCAGCATTTAATTTATGTAGATCAGATAAGTATCAGTTATCACATTTATCAAGTTCTTTCCAAAGTTCTTGTGCAAGAAAATATGAATGTTCATTATCTCCATTTTTACAAATTGAGAGACATAGACGAGATATTTTTGCAATGTTTTCAATGGGGAGATCGTTGTGAGTTTTTAAATAATGGTTACTTTCTTCTAAAATGTTTTCATAATGTTTAGCTATTTTATACACAGTATGAGAATTTTCAAAATATTGAATAATTTTTGAGCATTCTGAGGGGAGATAAGTGTGACAAATGTAATTAAACTCTTCAAAGCTCATATCTAACTGCTTTAAGATATATTCAAAATTTTCTACATTAGGAATTTCTTTATTATTCTCAATCTTAGAGAGTGTTGCACGTGATAAGTTATCTCTGCAAATGTCTAATTGTGTCAAACCCTTTGATTGTCAAATTTCTTTTAAGATTGTACCAAAATCCCATCTCATAATTTCATCTCCTTATATAAAATATGTTCCTAAAGTTGACAGTTTATGTAATTTTTCTGTTCTCATGATATCATATAGAAAAAGGGAAAACAAATCTTAAAAAACTTTTTGGGAGGAATTTTTATGAAACGCTTAGCTGCTTCACTGGTATTTTTCACTGTACTTATTTTTTCATTTTTATCGTCAGATGGATGGATACACTGGTGGAAATTATAATAAAGTAAATTTTTTTACCACTATGGAAAGGAGAAAAACAAACGGAAACTATATTTAAGTGGTGAAGAAATATGTTACATATTGGTATAGTTTTTTTCATAGTATTGATAGAAAGTAAGTAATACTGTTCAATTTAGGGTATAATTAAGAAAGGAAATCAAAATGAGAAAAGGCTATAAAAAATGTATCATTTTATCGTTAACTATCTTAGGATTGAGTAACACTGGAGGAATTGCATTTGCTGCAACTTATGGAGATAGTTCTAATGGTGTTAGAAATACTGAACAATTTCAGGTTCGCTATGTTGGTGAGGCATGGACTAATCGTCGTGGTAATAGCACATGGATTAAATACTATCGAAACGGTTCATATCTAGGTGGGGCGATGGCTTATAAAGATAGCTGGCGTACAGATAATGGAAAGGTATATGATAGTGTAACGATATGGGACTCAATGAATCCATGGGCTCCTAAAACTACTTTTCACTATAAATTATAGTTAGTGCTTGTGTATTATTTAAATAGAGGAGAGTTGTATGAAAAAGTTAATCAATGATTATTACAGAAAAATAATTGTATTAGATGTTGGAACTATTTCATTCTTATCTCTCCTTTTTTATAGTAATCGTGAAAATTGGCTTTTAGTTGTTATTTGTATATTTGTGAATAGTATGGTGAGTATTTTTATGCTCCGATCCTATCGTCATGAGTTTTTCGTTCAACATTTTCTTGGAAAAGCCTTCGTTTATTTTCTATATGATTACAGTTGTATTCATGGATTAACATTGGTTACTACACTTATTTCTAGTGTTATTATTTGTCAGTTATGTAAGAGGGTAGTATCTCTTATTCTTTTATGTCATTTAATAGGGATAGGATTTCTATTATTTTTTATCAATCTACCTCTCTATTTTATTTCTTTAAGGAGGTTCTTATGAAAAGCATTTATATATTAATCTTCAAAAAGCGGTGGTATCTTTTCGGATTTTTGATTTTTATTGGATTTTGTATGAACCTTTTTTTATGGAATGAAAGTAGTCAATTGATTCGAGTATACCCAGCACTACAAATTTTGAAAAAAGAAAGTAGACAAAATAGTTATGAAACAGTCTATAATCCTTCTGCAGATTCTTCTGGTTTAGTAAAAGATGCCAGTAAAGAAGAGAGGAGGTCCTTGTATAAAGTGTTATCTACTTATCTTCGGAAACTAGGTGAAACATCACCATTTTACTATCAAAAGTTGAATTACTTAAAAGGTGGAAAATTACAGCCTTTAACGGATTCTGTATTACAATCATCGCTCTTATCAAATGATTGGGATAGCTTATTATTGGATAATATTTTGATTCGTCATTTGGAAAAAAGGCAAGCACAGGAATTGAATGCAGAATTTAAAAAAATTAATTTTCCAATAACTCTTCGTACTCTTTCTAAAACTTATCAATCACAGCATGATTATTATATCACCAATTTTATTTTTGGAATAAGTATCTCAAGCATTCTATTCATCTTTAGTTCAATAATAATTCATTGGTTGTTAGGAGTAACAATAAAAATCTGTCAATCAGAAATAAAGGTTTTGCGGCTTATTGGTTTGAGCGGGGAACAAATAAGTCAAAATTTAAGTTATTTGTTGATTGCTCCCATTATCTTTGCTTTCCTTGGATTTTTTGTTTATGTAAGTATTTTAAATATAAAGTTTATTTGGGCGGATTATATCTATCTTGGAGGTTTAAATATTCTACTTTTTGTTGCTGCTTTTATCATCAGTAAACGTCGTTTGAAAGGAGTTCTCTATGATTTGTCTTGAACATGTTTCAAAATCCTTTAAAGGAAAAACAATTTTCACAGATTTGAACTTTCATGCAGATTTTGGAGAAATATCTGTGCTTTTTGGAAAATCTGGTATTGGAAAATCTACACTCTTAAATATTATTGCAGGATTAAAACCTATTGATGCTGGACGATATTTTTATCAAGGGGAGATGCTTAATACGAAAGATGACAAAGAAATGAGCTCCTTTCGCAGTTTGCATATTGGCTATATACCGCAAGATTTTGCACTAATTGAAGATTATACTGTCAAAGAAAACTTATTGCTTCCGTTTTTTTATCGCAAAAACTTATCTAAAATAGAAATTGAAGCAAGAATGCAAACTTTGATAAGCTATTTTGAATTGTCAACAATTCTAAATAAAAAAGTTCGATCAATTTCAGGTGGACAAAAGCAACGGGTTGCTATCATTCGTAGTTTTATTATAGATCCAGATATACTTCTTGCAGATGAACCAACTGCTAATCTGGATAAAGAGAATCTTCAGCTAGTAATAGATTTATTTATGAAAGAAAGAGAAAGTGGGAAAATTATTATTATTGCCACTCATGATGAAAGAATACAATCTATTGCAGACCATATCTATCATATAAAAGATTATAGACTAGAAGAATTGAAGAAATAAACTTTTAATTTATCTTATCAATTCTCTCTTTTGAAAAACATTGAAAATGAAACTGAAAAACAGATTATTTTCTAAAAAATAGACAAATTGTTCCTCTATCTAGAAAAGAAGTGTTATAATAGTATTATAAAACGTTTTCAAGAGGATAAGACGATGGAAAAAGAAGTCATTGATTATGGAAAAGTAACAGGTATGGTCCATTCGACTGAAAGTTTTGGAGCTGTTGATGGGCCTGGTATCCGTTTCATTGTCTTTTTACAGGGTTGTAAAATGCGTTGCCAATATTGCCACAATCCAGATACATGGGCAATGGAAACCAATAATTCAAGAGAGCGAACGGTTGAAGACGTTTTGCAAGAAGCGCTTCGTTATCGTGGCTTTTGGGGTAAAAAAGGTGGGATTACAGTAAGTGGTGGTGAAGCTCTTTTGCAGATTAATTTTGTGACTGCACTTTTTACCAAAGCTAAAGAATTGGGAATTCATTGCACTTTAGATACTTGTGCGATGCCGTTCCGCAATACACCAGAGTATCTCAAAGTTTTTGATCGCCTGCTTGAAGTGACAGATTTAGTGTTGCTGGATATTAAAGAAATCAATGATGCCCAGCATAAATTTGTGACAGGGCACACCAATAAGAATATTTTGGAATGTGCAAAATATCTGTCTGATAAAGGTGTTCCAATGTGGATTCGCCATGTTTTGGTTCCAACGTTAACAGACCGTGATGACGACTTAAAAGAATTAGGTGAGTTTGTCAAAACGTTAAAAACAGTTGATAAATTTGAAGTGCTACCTTATCATACAATGGGAGAATTTAAATGGCGTGAATTGGGCATTCCTTATCCATTAGAAGGCATAAAGCCGCCAACTGCTGATCGAGTAGCAAATGCCAAAGAACTTATGAAAACAGAATCTTATACCGAGTATATGAACCGCGTACATAATAGTTAATAAAAGCAGGAAGTGAGATTTTGATCAGCACTCAAAAAGTTAGACAGGAAAACTAACGATTGGGTGCTTTTCTATTCCTCTCTTTGTGAAAATCTTAAAATTGTGCTAAAATAAAGTATATAAAAAGTTTACGAGGTACGATCATGTCTAAAATTTTAGTTTTCGGTCATCAAAATCCAGATTCAGATGCGATTGGCTCAGCTGTGGCCTTTGCTTATCTTGCGCGTGAAGCTTATGGCTTGGATACAGAAGCAGTGGCTCTTGGGACTCCAAATGAAGAAACAGCGTTTGTCTTGGATACTTTTGGTGTAAAAGCACCGCGTGTGGTGACATCTGCCAAAGCAGAAGGAGTTGAGCAAGTCATTTTAACAGACCATAATGAATTTCAACAATCTATTTCTGACATTGCAGAAGTAGAAGTGTATGGCGTTGTGGATCATCACCGTGTAGCGAATTTTGAAACAGCCAGCCCACTTTATATGCGTTTGGAGCCTGTTGGTTCAGCTTCTTCTATCGTTTATCGCATGTTTAAAGAATCTGGTGTAGCTGTACCAAAAGAACTCGCAGGTTTGATGCTCTCAGGTTTGATTTCAGACACGCTTCTTCTGAAATCACCGACCACACATCCAAGTGATAAAGTGATTGCACCTGAGTTGGCAGAGCTTGCAGGAGTTGATTTGGAAGAATACGGTTTGGCTATGCTTAAAGCTGGAACCAACTTAGCTAGCAAAACAGCCGAGGAATTGATTGATATTGATGCTAAAACATTTGAATTAAACGGAAACCAAGTTCGTGTAGCACAAGTCAACACAGTTGATATTGCAGAAGTCTTAGAACGTCAAGCTGAACTAGAAGCAGCTATTGAAAAAACAAATGCGGCTAATGGTTATTCTGACTTCGTTTTGATGATTACCGATATTATCAATTCTAACTCAGAAATCCTTGCACTTGGAGGCAATATGGATAAAGTGGAAGCAGCTTTCCATTTCACACTTGAAAATAATCATGCTTTCCTTGCTGGTGCGGTTTCTCGTAAAAAACAAGTTGTACCACAATTGACTGAAAGTTTTAATGGATAAAAATTTGGAAGAAAAAGGAGTTTCGGCTCCTTTTTTGATACAATAGTTCTATGAAGATTCAAGATTTACAAAATGGAGATTTAATTTTTGTATCCAGTCAATCTGATATAGCAGAGGCTATTCAGCGATCAACTGGGTGGTATAACCATGTGGCAATCTTCTTTGCTGGTTGGATTTACCATGCAACCAGTAAGCGCGGTGTCATTAAAGAACCGATAGATCAATTTTTACAGGTTGATGAATGTTATGCTGTTTATGCCTGTTCTGACATAGATGTAAAAGCTGTCTGGAAAAGAGCAGAGCAACACCTTTATAAACCTTATAATAATAGCTTTTATCCAGATACGACAGGCTTTTATTGTTCTGAATATATTGCAGAAATCCTCCCCATTTTTGAAACCATTCCTATGCAGTTCGGTGATGAAAAAGAGGAAATAGCTCCTTTTTGGCAGCAGTATTACAAAGAGTTAGGTTTAGCAGTTCCTCTTCATCAGCCAGGAACCAATCCTAGCCAATTGGCTCAATCCGAAAAATTAGTTTATAAAGGAAGATTAGATGATTAAAGTAATCAATCCCAGTCGTTTAACACGTCAGCCTTTTTTTCATGAATTGATAAATTATTTAGACCGACATGATGATGTTACTTTGCGAGAGATAAAGTGCGAATTTGCAAACTTTTCCAATATTGATCGCTCTATAGAGGACTATATCAAGGCAGGCTATGTGGTTCGAGCAAACAAACGGTATCAACAAACCCTTCCTCTACTGCAAAATGTGACGGATTTGTCTTTGGATCAGGAAGTATTTGTACGAGATGACAGTTCTCTTTATAAAGAATTGCGGAATGTGCGCTTTAAGACACGCTTGACCAATCAGACCAACCAGGCTATTTTAGTGGAAACAACAGATTTTCTCAGAGAGCAGCTGACACTTTCCAATTATTTTTATAAGCTAAAGCAACAATATCCATTGAATAATCAGCAACAAAAGCTTTATAAGTTGATAGGAGATGTTAATCCGGAGTATGCTCTAAAATATATGACAACTTTTCTGCTAAAGTATGGTCGTAAAACTGAGCTGATGCAAAAACGGCACGATATTTTTGTAGATGCTCTAGTGATTTTAGGCTATATCGTACCTAACGAATCAGGAAACTATGAGTTGAAACTGGATTTTGATAAAGAAACCTTAACCTTTCGTGTACAAAAGTCTGTAGACTTTTACAATAAACATCATAGAATAATAAAATTTTGAGATTTTTTGATAGATTTATAGGTACAATGGTTATGGTTGGTATGAGGCTGGGATGAAAGTCTCTAGCTTCAAAGGATACGGTGCAATAAATCAACGATGCAGTAGCAGATTGCTCCAATAGTCCACTGGACTATTGGAGGTTGAAAAGACCCCTTCCATGAAGATGTGTCAAAAACACGGCTTTGAATTGGCGGATAGGGGGGTTAAAGCAAGCCTCAAGGTTTGTTCGCTTTTCAAGCTCGGAAGAGTACTTTTGACGAAAATTTCGTTTTCTGCACTCGCCACCTCAACAGGCTCCCAGACTGTTGAGCAACCTTGCGGAGTGAGACTATAAACTAAAGATTTTTAGTTTTGAGTTCCGTCCCTCTCCCATTTCGTTTTATGAAAGGAATATATCGTGAATCTTTTAGCAAGAATTTGTCCCACTCAACCCCTGAAGTATCTGAAATGGTTTGATATTGTCATCGTGACGGTCTTGCTATTTGGGCGATTTATCTATCGTTCAACAGAACTTTATCTTGCTAGCTTGTCTCCGTCCACTACAACAGCAGTAGCAGATGCAACTAGTAAAACAGCAAATGATGGAGCCGCTTATTCTAGTAACTTAGAATTACAACTTCTCATGTTAGCTTTGACGATAGCCTACTTAATACTTCGTCGGTTTGATTTTAGACAGTTGCCGATTCGTCTATCGTGGTCTGTACTCTTTTGGGTTCCATTTATTTTTGCAGTTATGGGGATTCTAGCAGATACCGTGACGACCCTTAGCGGAGAATATAACTATTTTGATCCCCAGTTATGGAAATACATTGATCTATTAGAAATTTTCCGTAAGTTTACCGATTTGACACCGATGATGATTCTCTATGCTTTGCTAAATGGCTTTTATGAAGAATTTTTCTTCTTAGGCTTATTAACCTCGGTAAAAGAAAAATATAAATGGTGGGTTCTTCTTTATTCGATGATCATTCGTGTTTCTTTCCACACTTATCATGGAATGCTCTGGGCACTGACGATCGGTGTTGGTTTTGGACTTCTATATTATTGCCTTTACAAATATAAGGTTAAAAATCTCTTACCTTTCTTCCTTGCGCATGCTCTTGCGGATATCTATGGTTCAAGTCTAATGTATGTTTTGATTAGTTGGAGAAAGTAAAATCATAAGGCAAGATTCTGATTTCTAAAAAATGATGCTTATTTTACTTTACTAATATAAAGTTGTTGTTTTTTCAATAATTAAAGGTCGAAGACTGTTATCTCGACCTTTATTCAATTCTATAAATACCTTTCCGCAATCGCGTAATCGCCTAGATAGTCTGTTTTTTCTCCATTTATGATTTGGTAACAATCAGCACCTTTACCAGCTAGAATAACAGCATCGCCTTCTTTGTTTGTTAAGCTAAGAGCTTTTTTGATAGCTTCTTTGCGGTCTGCAATCGTGTAAACGTCAAAAGAAATGTAGCTGGCAATTTCTTTAGCAATGGCAATCGGATCTTCGTAGTTAGGGTCATCTGCTGTCAAGATAACTATCAATTCTGGATGGCGATTGAGTAGTTGTCCAAAATCTTTGCGACGACTTTCTCCTTTATTTCCGGTTGCACCAAGTACTAAAACAATTTTGCCTTTTTGGTGTTCTTGAACGACAGATAGGAGATTAGCCAGACTGACACCATTGTGCGCATAATCAACAAAAACTTTTGCACCATTGTTTTGAGTCAGCACTTCCATGCGCCCAGGTACACGTGTAGCAGCAATGCCTTTTTTTATATCAGAAATAGTGGCACCTAAGCGTAGACAGGCAAGGCTGGCAGCAAGTGCATTTTCTTGGTTAAAACGTCCGATTAGCTGAATGTCAAATTTTTCTGTGAGGATTCCGCTTGTTTCAAAAGAAAATGCTTGCGAATGATGAATTTGATTGTCGGAATATTGTCCATAGAAATCATGTTCTATAGATGCAACTTGCTCAGCCACCACTTGGAAATAATCCATTTCGCTATTAACGACAACAGTTCGGCTATTTTCCATGAGGAGTCGCTTATGATAAAAATAATCTTCAAATGTCGGATGTTCAATTGGTCCGATATGATCAGGGCTGATATTAAGGAAAACACCAACGTCAAAGGTTAAACCGTAAACTCGCTTTTTTAAATAAGCCTGACTGGAAACTTCCATAATCAGATGAGTTCGACCATTTTCAAGCGCTGTCGCCATCATTTTGAACAAATCTAAGCTTTCCGGTGTTGTCAAAGTAGACTTGAAGAAGTGCTCTCCGTCGAGCGTCGTGTTCATGGTAGACAACAAAGCAGGCTGATGACTTTGTTGGAGGATGTGATAAGCAAAATAAGCAGATGTTGTCTTGCCCTTAGTTCCTGTAAATGCGAGCAGTTTGAGTTTGTCTTGCGGATTTCCATAAAATTCCATGGCAAGAAGACTCATGGCTTGTTTGACATCATTGACTAGAATTACTGGGATAGTTACTTCAAAATCCGTCTCACTGACATAGAACCGTAAGCCTGATTCAACCGCTTTTCCCAAAAATTCTTTTTTAAAATTGTCACCTTTGACAAAGAAAAGAGTTGAAGCAGTCACATCGCGGCTGTCATAGCTGATGTTATCAAATGTGACATCAGTAATGTTATAATAGTATTCACCTTTATCAATGATTTCGCGGAAATTGTGATCATTTTTTAAAATTTTTAATGCGTTCTCAATTGTTATCATATTTCTATTGTAAACCTAATGGCGAGGTTTTACAAGCGGAAAGGAAAAGTTTATAATAAGATAAGACTACTTTTAGAGGTTATGTATGGATCAACAAACAACAACTCAACAAAAACAAATGCTTCTAGGGACAGCTTGGTTGACAGCAAGTAACTTTATCAGCCGTTTTTTAGGGGCGATTTATATCATTCCTTGGTATATCTGGATGGGCAAACATGGTGCAGAAGCTAATGGCTTGTTTACGATGGGCTATAATATTTATGCTTGGTTTCTTCTGATTTCCACAGCAGGCGTACCTGTTGCGGTCGCTAAGCAAGTTGCGAAATACAACACAATGGATCAAAAGGATCATAGTTTTACCCTCATTCGTGAATTTTTGAAATTTATGCTCTTGTTGGGAGCCATTTTTGCAGTGGTGATGTATCTCTTATCACCTTTCTTTGCGCATGTATCAGGCGTTGGAAAAGAACTCATTCCTGTCATGCAAAGCCTATCTTGGGCAGTACTGGTATTCCCAGCTATGAGTGTTATCCGTGGCTTTTTCCAGGGATTTAACAATTTAAAACCATATGCAATCAGTCAAATTGCTGAGCAGGTGATTCGTGTTATTTGGATGCTTTTGACAACATTCTTTATTATGAAATTGGGTTCTAAAGACTATGCTGCTGCAGTTACACAATCAACATTTGCTGCTTTTATTGGCATGTTTGCCAGTATGGCGGTTTTGGTTTATTTCCTCTGGAAAGCGAATTTGCTGTCATCCATTCTGCATAAGCCAGTGTCAAGCACCAACATTAACAGTCGTGCTCTTTTAGTGGATACGATTCGGGAAGCTATTCCGTTTATTATCACTGGTTCTGCCATTCAGCTTTTCCAGATTATTGACCAAGTAACTTTTATCAATGTTATGAAATGGTTTACGAACTATACGAATTCTCAGTTGGTGGTTATGTTTAGCTATTTCTCTGCTAATCCCAATAAAATTACGATGATTTTGATTGCGGTAGCGACTTCTATCGGGGGTGTAGGAATTCCACTGCTAACAGAAAACTATGTCAAAGGTGATTTGAAGTCTGCAGCACGTCTTGTTCAAGATAACTTAAGTATGTTACTGTTATTTCTCTTACCAGCAACAATTGGCTCTGTCTTAGTGGCGCGTCCATTATACACAATTTTTTATGGGCGACCAGATCGTTTAGCTTTAGGTTTGTTCATTTTTGCTATGTTACAGACAATTATTTTAGGCATTTATACTGTCTTGTCGCCAATGATTCAAGCGCTTTTCCAAAATCGCAAAGCTATTATCTATTTTGGCTATGGAGTTCTTGTTAAGCTTATTTTGCAAATTCCATTTA
>ERZ773197.170-NODE-170-length-54680-cov-15.971387_pt1 | contig 54680 bp, 76 predicted proteins | sample MGYA00580999_ERZ773197 | MGnify/ENA primary metagenome ERZ773197 (study PRJEB29015, sample SAMEA2738166) | human oral metagenome | biome: human oral; feature: human-associated habitat; material: saliva | place: China | collected 2185 ...
CCGGCTACTGGAACTCCGGCGACTGCAACTCCGGCAACCGCAACTCTGGCGACTGCAACTCCGGCTACTGGAACTCCGGCGACTGCAACTCCGGCAACCGCAACTCTGGCGACTGGAACTCCGGCAACCGCAACTCCGGCAACTGGAACTCTGGCGACTGGAACTCCGGCTACTGTAATACAACCGAGCCAACTATACGTCTTTTTGACCATCAAACAGACATTACTTTTAGCGATTTCTGGCAATCAAGAGCTTATGATTTGCTCTGCAGTATACCGTCAGACTGTCTTACCTGGAAATATAGCGAGTATATGACGGATGACGAAAAGGCAGCACACCCAGAGCACGAGACTACCGGCGGGTTCTTGTACCTCGAGAAAGCCGACCGTCAAGCATGGTGGGAGAGCTTAAGCGACGAGAGCAAGGCAACAATTACCTCAATGCCATATTTCGACGCAGAAAAATTCTTCATTTGCACAGGTATTAAGGTTAACGGAGTTGATAAAGATGCTAACTAAAAAAGAGCGTGCAGCAATCGCTGAGAGATTGAAGAGCACGGAGTACATTACCAGCTCAACGCTCTTTAAGGCTCTCACAGGTGAAGAAAAACTAAACGAAATGTCACATGTCAAAAGCCTTTGCATAATATGTAGCGTCATTCTTGGACTTTGCGACACGTCAAACATGATTGAACTACCATTCGACCAAGACGGCGAGGTCATTTGTATTGGTGATACCGTGTACGATAACAACGGTGAAGAGTATAAAGTCACAGGGTACAAAACACTATTTGAGAATACAAATATTATTTTATCAAATGGTTCAGAAGTAGCTTACACAGAGAAATATCCGCATAATCTAATCCACAAACAGCCTGTAATAATTGAGCTACTTGTGGCACGTATTAAGCGTGTTATGGATGACGATAGCACAACCGTATGGGCTTATGATGAACTAGACGATATCGCCGAACAGCTAGAAAAACTAGGTGATAGCGATGACTAACCGCCAAGAGGTAGCGGAGAAGCTGCGAGAAACTGCAAGGACATTTGATAAAGAGTATCCAAATGGTGCTAAAGATTGGCTTGATGAAAACGCTGCGTTTAATACGGTTGACGAGATAATCGGCACAGACAATAACATTCCGTATGCACCCTTCTTCACCCGCCTAGCCGACTTAATCGAACCTACATGTGAAGGCGTTGAAGAGCGTGAAGATGACGGCATTGATGCGCCACCACGCTATACAAGTCACTGCGGGAATTGTGGGCAGATGTGGGACGAAACATCTGGTATACCGCGTTTTCCCATGTACTGCCCCAACTGTGGAGCTAGGGTAGTGAGAGTACGGCTAAACCCATGGGTGGTGAAAGATTGAGCAAGCAAAAGCAAAAAGGCACAGCGTTTGAGCGTCAAGTAGCAGAGTACCTCGCAGCACGTCTAGGAGCTGGCATTGAACGTAGAACCACGGCAGGTATACACGACAGAGGAGACATAGCTGGAGTGTTCTTTCGCGGTCTTCCAGTCGTTGTTGAGTGCAAAAACTGCACGCGTATGGAGCTGCCTAAGTGGCTCAAGGAAGCTGAGACAGAGCGAGGAAACGCTGACGCAGAGTTCGGCGTGGTAGTCCACAAGCGCAAAGGCACAGGCGAGAAAAGCTTCGGTGATACATACGTCACAATGACGCTTGAGACACTTGCAGCGTTCATTGCAGGAAGTCATGATTTGCTGCAATAAATCGGCATTTATTTAATTCCCTATTTATCACAACCAAATAGAAAGGTTCAACCATGAAGAAGATTCTTCAATGGCTGGCTGTTTGCGTGTTCGCGTGCCTAGTTTTTATTCCAGGCATCGCACAAGCACAGACGGTACCAGTCCAGCTCACAAGCTTCCAAGTAACCAACTTAGAGAAGCAACCAGTCAACTCAGTTGGCTTACATTCCAAGTTCTACATGAACATTAACTGGGACGCAACAGGGCAAGAGTTACACAACGGCGATTCATTCGACATTGAGCTTCCAACCTTCCTGCGCTTCCCAGATGACGCAGCAACGAGTTTCAACCTCTACACGCCAGACGGAGAAGTCTGCGCAGTTGCTGAGATTAACCCACTCACTCAGACATGTCATGTTACCTTTACCAACTACGTTGAAGGCAAGGAAAACATCAAGGGTTCTATCTGGCTTGCAACGTGGATTGGAGAAGATAACGGACTAGATCATGAAGAGCTGAGAATCGTTCAGACCTCTACTGGTCAAGTTGCAAGCTTTACAGTTCACACTGAGCGTCCTAACGTGCTCACAGGCGAGGTCATTGCCAAGTGGGGCGTTGCTGACACAGACGCTGACACTATCGAGTGGAAGGTGCGACTTAACGTCAACCAGATGAACCTTACCAATGTCATCCTGGAAGACTCAATCGAAGCTGGCTCTTATGTACCCAGTTCATTCAAGCTTTACCGAGTGCGTATGGACGAGTACGGCGCAATCGACGACTCCTATGGCTGGAATCCAGTCCAGATTGATGAGCCGACCATCAACGGCTCTACATTCACGCTGAATCTGCACAACGCAATGGCTAATGGTGAGCAGTACTTCCTTATCTACCGCACAACCAAGAACCCACGTATTAAGAACTCCATTACCCTCTACTCAGCTGAGAAGCAAGCTTCTAGCGTCTGGACTTACGTTGCAGCTGATTCTGGCGGTAATGGTAATGGCGATAACCGCCCACAGCCAACTGAGCCAGAGACTCCAGCTCCAACACCAGAGCCTAATCCAGGACCACAGCCACAGCCTACTCCACAGGATAGTGAACCTGAGCCACAGCCTGAGCTAGCAAAGCCAGTGAAGAAGGCTAAGAAGGTCAAGAAAGCAGCATTGCCCGCAACTGGCGATGACAGAAACATTGCAGTCATTGCTGGCATTTGTACGGCTGCTCTTGCATTCGTCACCACGAGCAAGCTAGTTAGGAAGGAGAAGTAATGGACGCAAAGGCAAAAGAGCAAGCCGACAGAGAGCGTCTCGAGAAGATGACGATGAAAGAGATCAAGGCACTTGCTAAGGATGAAGGTATCTCGCTGGGATATGACGGCTCAAGAAAAGCGAATGCGATTGGCTTGATTCTTGAGTGGAGACGTTTCAAAGGTTGCTACATGGAGCGGTACTAATGATTTGCCCAAGATGTCTCAATGAAGGTTGGGGCAGCACTGCCTTTGACCTAGAGCACGATGAGCATGGCTGGCGTATCAGATGCCCTTACTGCAACCATGCTTCCAAGTATTACCCAACTCGTGAGCAAGCAAACATAGGCTTTACGCTAGATGAAAAAGCTGAGCAAGATGAAGCAGCTAAGCCTAGATAAGCAGCCTGAGCCCAACGCAGAAGATGTGTGGCTTATAAGAATCTGGCGCATCGATTATGACTCGGTCTGCTTTGGTCTCTACACCTACACACCAGCTCAATTCCATGCGGTCCACTCGACCGCATGGGACTTCTATCAACGCAAACCCACTATGAAGCACACAACGGCTCCTGGCACAGAATATGTTGAGTTTTACCACGACTACGTCTGCGTCTATGAGTCGAACATGAAGGACTTCATGGAGTGCGTTAGAGCTAACGGACTTCATGGCAAATACCACGAAGCGGGTCATCCGGAGAAAGAATACAAGTTTTAAGAAAGGAGTAGATCTATGGGAGTATCAGTACTCGTGCTAGGACATTCTGGCACAGGTAAGTCAACCAGTCTCAGAAACTTTAAGCCTGGCGAGATTGGCATTTTTAACGTGGCTGGCAAGCCACTTCCCTTCCGGGGAAAGATGAGCAAGGTAGACCATCCAACCTACGCTCAAATGAAGCAATCTTTGAAGGCTAACAAGCTCAAGGCATATGTAGTCGATGATGCGAACTACTTGATGGCGTTCCAAAGCTTTGCCAAGGCGAATGAGAAGGGCTATGACAAGTTTACGTCTATGGCAGTTGACTTTGAGCAATTATTGGAAGCTGCTAATAACACAAACGGTGACACAATCGTTTACTTCTTTATGCATCCAGACTATGACGATGCAGGAAGGCTCAAGCCAAAGACAATTGGCAAAATGCTCGACAATCAACTGTGTATCGAGGGAATGTTTCCTATCGTTCTCATCACTGAGCGAGATGACACAGGCTATCACTTCATCACGCAGACAGACGGCTTAACGCCCGCCAAATCCCCAATGGGAATGTTTGATGATCTGGTAATTGACAATGACCTCAAAGAGGTTGACAGCACCATTCGTTCTTACTGGGATATGAAGCCACTCGCTTAATTCCTATTTATTTAATCCACTATTTTAAGGAGAAAATCATGAAGGCATTCGGTAATTTTGACAAGGTAGTTGCATCTAACGGCGGTGGCTCTTCCATGCTTGAGCCGGGCGGATACGTTGCAAAAATTGTACGTGTTAAGGACCACACAGATGAGAAGAAACCATACCTTGAGTTCGTCTACGACATCTGGAACGCAGAGACTAAGTCATTTCTTTTCACAGCAGATCTTGCAGACACCACAAACGACTGGAGACACTCATTCCGCATCTACTTCTCTAAGGAGAACAACTACGGCGTACAGCGCTACAAGGCACTCACAGAAGCAGTTGAGAACACTGCCCAGGGCAAGGGTGCAAAGGCATTTGTCTATGAAGACAAGGACAACGCAGAGCAGACACTCGTTGGCAAGCTTCTGGGAGTTGTCATTCGTCACCGCTCTTACGTCAACAGCGAGGGCAAGGTTAAGACAGCTGTTGATGTCAACGCATTCATCCCAGGCAAAGATGCTGCAGATGGCAACTTTGACCAGAAATACGCTGAGCCATACGAAGCAGACGGAGTCGCAGAAGCACGTGCTAATGCAGCTAATACAGTCATTGACGCTCCTGCACCTGCCATTGAGCTCGCAGACGAGGATATTCCATTCTAAAAGCTATGAGGTAAGAGAGGAGGTGGCACGTGGCTGATTACACAGACGGACTCGGATGGGCAAAGCTAGACACAACAGCTGCGTGCCATCTAGCAGACTGCATGGATATGTTCCAAGGAAGAGCAGCATCTAAAAGAAGAAAGATGTTGCTCTTCTGCTATTCAAACTTAAGAGGAAGCGAACAGCCAACTTTTAGGCTTGGAGTTCGCACAATCGCTAAGGCTTGTGATTGTTCAGTACCAGCAGCGCAGCGATTCATTCAATACTGTGAAGAACGTGAACTGATCGTGTCAGTAGGCACTACGCCAGATGGCAAAACGCCATTGAGAACATTTTGGTGGTTTGCTGAGGGGTGTATCGAAAAACCGATACAGGGTGTATCAAAAACCCATAGGAAACCGATACAGTGGTGTATCAAAAATCAAGCAAAAACCGATACGCATCAGAATACAGATAGTAAGAGAGATTCCTTAAAGAATCTCTCTCTTACTTGTTACGTATACGGAGAAGAAAAGTTTTCAGTCATGGCGGTCTACGCCTTCGCTAAACGCTCGGCGACCGCCATGCAGAAGGATTGCACGCTCGACTACATCCATGAGACTGACTCTGATTTTGACTTGATGATGCGAGCGGTTATTGATGATCTCACACCAGAAGAGCGTATTGCAAGCTACTGGGAAAACAATGAGGGCAAAGGTGAGCGCAAATGACGTTTGAATATTTGCGCCGGCTAAACCGTCCAAAGTATGGCTGGGGTGTTGAGTGCTATCTAGCAGCTAAAGAGCCACTCAAGACGCACACTATCGCTGATGATGCGCTTTCAGGTGGTTTAATGCCAGGACTCACAATCTTAGGCGGTGTGGCTTCAGCTGGTAAGTCATCCTTGGCAGTACATATCGCAACTGAAGTAGCAGAAAGCGGTAAGCGCGTTATCTACTTCACACTCGATGACACGTGGGGCAATATCACAGCCCGTTCCATGAGTTGCTGGTCAGTGAAAAATCAAGGACTCAAGCGTCAAGGGCTTACGGTTGTTCCCTTTGAATGGTCCACAGTCATTAAAGGTCCAGGCACAGAATTACAACTGCCAGAAGGACTACAGAACCTGTCAGCATATGCGTTCAATGCCCGACACTCAAACACCGTACTTGCTGACGCTGCAATCTACGAGGATATGATTGCACCCAATCTCGCAATCATTGACAACGTAGCAACCACCGCACAGATTGAAGAGATCGTACGCACCGTTATAGCAGATGGTGATAAGCCAGACCTTGTCATCATTGACTACATTCAGCAGTACCAGACAGGCACTCCTGACATTGACAAGCAAGAATACACACGAGTGTCTCAAGTTGCTACCAATCTTCAAATGCTTGCTTTTGACACGCAAATACCTTTTCTTGTGCTTTCCAGTCTGAAGAAGTTAGACGCAAAAGATGAACCGTCCTTGGACTGGTTCCGTGGCTCTGGAGTTGTGGGTTATGCGTCCTGGGCAGCACTGATACTCACGAAAGGTGAGATTGATACTCCTCAATTCAAAGAGGTAGCACTGCACACAGTTAAGAACAAAGCAGGTAGAACTGGCATTTTAGTACCCGCAAAACTTAAAGGTGCCTATTCAACATTTATTCAGAATGGAGGTGTTTCCATTGCCTAAACAGGTCAAATATCTTCTATGCCCTTTCACAGGCTCTGAGTGCGCTTCTAATTGTGCCTTGGCTTGAGTTATTGACGATAAGAGAGTTTGCGCCTTAGCGTGTCTCTCAGATAGCGATAAAGCGATATTTAAGCGAAACGCACATGCTCCAAATGTATCGGAGCGAGAACTGAAAAAAGAGGAATTAAGGGAGCGAGCAGAAATGACTCGCTTTCTTTATGAGAAAGGAGAGTTGAAGTGAATGGATTTAGACGCAGCTATGAAGAACTAGATCACTCCCCCTTCACAGACGCAGAGATTGCAATTATTGAGCGAGAAGTTCCCAAGCATGGTCCTACATGGTCAGGGTTCAAACGCCTTATGCCTAACCGCTCAATTACGGACATTAAAGTGTTTGCGAGAAGCAAAGGACTTCAAAGCAAAACAAGTCTTACACGCTCTCACAGAATTTGGAGTGAAAAGGAAGACGCACTCATTGTTGCAATTGTAGAGACACTAGCAAGGAAGCTTCAACGTGAGCCACAAATGGTTTGTAACCATGCGTACAGACTCTTTACACAGAGGGAGAAAGCGCGGGAAGAAGCTTTAGATGATTAAGGCTGAGACATTTTTCCAAGCAGTCAAGTGTGCATCTGATGAGAACTCACGAGCATTAGCGCAGATTATGAGCATGCAAGAGACTGAAGATGTACGAGCTCAGAGTTATTCTTCTTCCATTGCACCAGGCTCTAACTCAGATGTGATGAGAAGAGTTGACAAGCGCATTGATATGGAAGATCGCTTAAACAAGAGACTGGAGAATAACTACAAGCTCATTGATATTGCTTGTACGGTGCTCTACGGCGAGGACCAAATGGGACATGGTGGACTCTATAAGCTTAAAGGTGATGTCTATGCTGATGTGCTTAGTTGGCGTTACCTTCATTGTTATGGTTGGCAAAAGCTTGCAAAAAGAATGGGAATGAGTAAGTCAACAGCACAAAGCCTTGTCAAAGAAGGACTTGAATATGTTGATGAGCTTGGATTGCTCAATGATGTTAACTGGTAATTATGGAATGCGTGTGGTGCTACATGAAGGACAAGCAGGTACGCAATCGGTACCCATTTGTGTGTTACTATGTAGACTAGCGATAGTTAGCAATAAGCGCTTTGGTTCTTTTGAGCCAAGGCGCTTTTTTATTTAGCAAGGGGATCTAGTGGCAAAGAATGTTCGCCAGGGAAATGGCAACGCAAGACGCAAGCTGAGAGCCTGGCTCATGGCTCAAGGACTACCGTGCGCCATTTGTGGCAAGCCAATTAACTATGCGCTTCCTGCTGGACATCCAGATGCGTTTGAAGTTGATGAGGTTGTTCCGGTATCGAGGTACTGGCTCAGACTTTACAACGCTCAGCGTCATTGCTGGGCAGGACCTTTTGAGTCAGGGCAAGCGGCGGCGCTCAGCCAGGACAACGTGCAAGCTACTCACAGACACTGCAATCGTGAGAAGAGCAACAAGATTCCATGTGATGTGAGCCAAGGAAAGATATTCAGAAGCAGACAGTGGTAAAGATGGGGCGGGGTGACCCTCACCCCCCTATAAGCAGCGGCTATCTCGGCGGCACAGAGCCATTTTTTCAGACGGGGCAATATAGCTGGCTACGAATGAGAATGCACACGTGAACGGAAGGAGCGTGCATGGCGAACAGTAAGCATGGAGCAACACTCTCGCAGACTGAGATTAACTACATTTTAAAAGCTAAAGACCAGGGCGTTCCAAACAAGGTTATTGCAGATACCATTGGGCGTTCCGTGCGTGTGGTGCAGAAGTACTACAGCCTGTATCAACAGAAAAACAATGCAGCAAAGACAGCTTTGGAGAAGCTTCCAGATAAAGAGACGCTGACTCACACGCTGCCATTTAGAGAACGCAAACAACAGAACACAATTGAGCGATTAAAGGAGCTTCGCAATTTGCTCAGAGAGCAAATGCTCGTTGCTGATCCACGCAACATTTCCGCAATTTCCAAAGAGTATCGAGCGGCGGTCACTCAGATTGCTGAGCTGGAGGGAGCTGATGCAACAGATGCCGTTGAGACAAAGCACGACGACGCAGTCGCACAAGCCCTCAAGTTCGTTGTTGGAGCCTAGGTATTGCATTTACAAGCCATACACTAAATCCCTGGCACCGCTTGTTGTTGCGCTTGCTAAAGAGGGCGGATTTGAATTTGCACAGTGGCAAATCAAGGCACTAGATATTCTTGCAGCGGTTGATACTGACCTTCAGTTTATTCAGCGCATCTTTGGTTTGTCAGTTCCAAGACAGAATGGCAAGACAACCATTGTTGAGTGGTACATCATCACACTTGCGATGATGCTTGGTTACCGTGTTCTATGGACCGCGCACAACTACAACACGACAATGAAGACGCTCGAGGACTTCCGCAATATCTTAGGCGCAAAGCCAAACGATGAAGTGCGAGGTATCAAGTACTTCAATGATGCGCTCTTAAGAGTCTCATCAAAGACTGCACAAGAAAGCTTTACCTTTAAGCCACAAGCAGAAGGCAAAGGAGAAGGCTTTATAGCATTCTCTACAAGAACTAAGACGGCCAATCTTGGTAATACCTTCGATTTGATTGTGGTTGATGAGGCTCAGGAGCTATTACCAGAACACGTTCAAGCACTGCTTCCAACCACTTCTAGTGGACCTAATAAAAACCCGCAATTCATTTATATGGGAACTCCAAGGCGAGCCGGTTCTGCTGCTGATAAGTTCGACAAGATGCGCTCAGACGCTATTAACAACAAAGGCGAGATTGAGACGTCCTGGATTGAGTATGGACTTGAGGAAGTCGGTGATGTCACGGACGAGGAACGCTGGTATCAAGCAGCACCCTCGCTTGTTGAAGGCATTACGAACATTACGGCGCTCAGAGCTCTTAGAACTCAGATGGATAGTTTGCAGTTTGCTCAAGAGTGTCTGGGCGTATGGCTTACTCCACAGGAGCTTGCAGGAGGTGCAGGAGCGCCACTCATTGACAAAGAGACTTGGCAGAGATGCGCAACATCTACGCCACCTCAAGGTGCACCTTCTGCCTATGCAGTGAAGTTTTCAGTTGATGGAGTTTACTTCGCTGTTTGCGTCGCTATCAAAGACGGTGACAGCACACACGTTGAGCTCGTAGACAAGAGAGCTACTATCGGCGGTAAGCAAGCACTGGCAGAGTTTGTCACAAAGAGAGCGCAAACAGTGCCGGTCATCATTGACGGCAAGGCAGGCGCTGAGTCGCTCTATAGGCGTGTTATCGACTCTGTTCCAGAAGACAATGTGACAATTCCAGCGGCTGCTGACTTAATCACAGCCAACGTTGACTTTGTCGATGCAGTCAATGAAGGCTTAATTACATGGTTTAAGCCTGATTCCCTGGATGACTCAGAAGAAGATGAGTTGACAAAGGCAGTCACTGAGTCTTACAAGCGCCCCATCGGTCGCACGGGCGGCTGGGGCTTTGATGGTGAGAGAGCAGCGGTTGTTGAAGCTGCCACATTAGCTGCATGGGCAGCAAAGCAATATGAAGATGATGAAGATGAAGGCGAGGTGTTCTTCTAGTGGATAGAGGACTCGATGCTTCCATGGCTGCTGCCATTGGTCTGTCTGATGAGAACAGAGAGGTTGTCTCTCAGCTTGTTGCAGTTTGGCGCAAGCACTATACCAGGAATGTTCTCAGAGACCGTTACTACAACGGTAATGTCAAGGTTAAAGACCTTGGCGTTTCTGTTCTTCCTCAGTTGGCTTCCAAGATTGATGCCAAGATTGATTGGGCCGCAAAGTGCGTTAATTGGTGGGCCGATCGTGTGCAATTCCAGAACTTCAATGCAACTGACACGGCTGTCAAAGAAGAACTACGTACCATTGCCCGAGAGAATGACTTGGAGAACTTGGTGCGCAAGGTTGTCATGAGTTCACTTAGACACTCAGTTGCGTTCATTAGCGTCACTCAGGGCAACCTAGAATTCAATGAGCCGGACGTTGTTATCTCCGGCTATCCTGCAACGGCTGCATCTGCAATCTGGTCAGACGCTAAGAAGCGCATTGAAGCTGCTCTTGTAGTTGTTGACGCTGAGTGGAACAGAACACAGTCAATTAAGACTCCAACACTCGTCTACGTCTTCACAGATGACACGTTTATTACGCTCAACTTGCTCGATGGAAGATGGTTTGCAACTGAAGAATCACACTCAATGGGCCGTGTACCTGTTGAGCCCGTGGCATACCACTCAACGCTTGAGCGTCCCTTTGGTACTTCGCGCATTAGTCGCACAGTTATGAGCCTTGTTGATGACGCTCAGCGTGAGATTCTCAACATGAGCGCAACTGCTGCATTTGCTTCTGCCCCACAGAAATACCTGCTTGGCGCTGATGCAAGGGTTGCACAGAAGATTGCTGACTCACCGTTTGGAGCGTTCATTGGCTCAACGTTCATTGCAACATCGAACAAGAACAAGCAGATTCCAAATTATGGCCAGCTTCCACAGCTTACGATGCAGCCGCACAGTGACTATATGAAGCTGCTTGCTTCTATGTTCTCAGACGCAACGAACGTTCCTCTTTCCTCGCTTAGCTTCACGTCTGCTAACCCAACTTCAGCAGACGCAATCATTGCTAACCAAGAAGACGCAATTATTGACATTACAAGCTACATTGCTTCTTGTAAGAGATCTCTTGTAAACGTCTCTGCTATGGCTCTCGCAGTAAAGCATGACTCGGACTTCTACAGCGCTATGCGAGACAACGAGACAACAGCCGTCTTTGCTAACCCTGAGACACCATCGCCTGTCTCAATGTCTGATGCCATCACAAAGCAGGTATCTACCTTCCCGTGGCTTGCAAGCTCTGATGTTCCTCTACGAGCTCTTGGCTATAAGGATGACGTTCTTACAGAACTCCAAGCTGACCGCCGCCGCTTTGCGGCTCAGGAGCTGGTTAGAACTGCTGCACAAAGTGAGTAGTCATGGATATTTCAAAAAAGGATATGGATGAGTATCACAGACGCTTATCTCAAGTCCAAGAAAAGTCCAAGGCAACTTTTAAGCGTCTTGTGGAAGCTGGGTTGAAGGCAAACCCAGCTATGGGCGATGAAGAATTTCTCAAGCTTGTTGAGAAATCAATGATTAGTACGACACTTTCTTTTGGTGACGCTGCAAGCTCTGTTGCACTTGATTTTTTTACAAACACAACTGGTCTCAATGCTAAAAACTCTGATATAGCTAGACTGCCTTTTGGAGTAAATGATTCATTTAGTGATCATGTAAAAGAATATGCTAAGAATAATGATATTAGAGGCCAAAAATTCCTAGAAGCATGTGGAAATCTTGTTGCAAGTGAAACTCTTCAACAAGCTAATCGCACAACGAGCAAAGTTGGAGCAAAAAACGGGCTAAAGTTTGCAAGAGTTCCTCAAGGAAACGAATGTTCGTTCTGCGCAATGCTTGCATCACTTGGCTTTTATTATACAGAGGCAGGCGCATATTCTCATTATCACGATCATTGTAAATGTAAGGTCGTTGCAGGTAAGCCTGGAACTAAGGTAGGCGGATATAACTCAAAGAAATATCTTGAAGAGTGGCAAAAAATTGAGCATTCACAATTTATTGCTGAGATGAAATCGAATAAGTATTCAAATGATGAAATAAAAAAGTTTGATGAGATATTCGAGAAATTAAAAGATGTTGTCGCAGGAGAGAAATTTTTTAACAAGCTTGGTGTAGGCGTTAGAGATTTTCGCTCTGTTGGAATGGTGTACCAAACACTTAAAGAGAAAGGATTGATTCTTAGCGCTGATAGTACTATCGATTTGGTTAAAAAACAACAGACACAAAGAGACTTGATTGCATATATACGTCTTGTTGAAGATGGGCGTTTTGCTGAAAATAGACCAGAACCGCGTGGTCGACAGCATCGTGAAAAAATGGATATTGATGCAATAATTGATGGCAGCTTTGGTGAGATTAAAAGCATTACTTCGATTAAAAGAAATGCTATTGAGCGAGCCTGTTTGAGTACAATTTCAAAATTTAACAATTTAAGCATTGATCCATCGTACCTTATCTTAAATACAACATACGTTAATTCATCTTTAAGTGATGAGTATTTGCAACTAATTGAAACTGAAAAGAAGATGAGAGGAGTCGAGAAAATTACTGTAATTTTGAAAGACGGAAGTACTTTTGAAATATAAAAAAACAGGTGGCGTGTCCTCCCTCTATGCAGAGCGAAACTGCGCCACCCGTTATTTGTAATATACCACATTTCCCGCTAGTTTAACGGAAAAACAAAAGATTCTGGTTCTTTAGATCTACGTTCGATTCGTAGGCGGGAAGCCATTAAATCAATTGTGTAATCAACCAGCTGCACAGCTGGTTTTTTATTAGGTCCGCACGGACAGAAGGGGGCATAAGATGCCAGACAACACTACTGAGCAGGAGCAAGTACAAGAGACTACAGAGGAAGTCAAGGAAGCTGCACAGCTTGATGAGACTGACACTGTCGACTATTGGAAAGCCCAGGCACGCAAATGGGAAAAGCGCTCCAAGGAGAACTCCAAAGCCACAGAGGAGCTTGCAGAAGCACAGAAGCGCGCGCAGGAAGCAGAAGACGCAGTAAAGGGTTATAAGACCCGTGAGGAACAAGCCTCGATGAAGAGAAAAATTGCGTCTGAGTTCAATGTGCCGGAAGAGCTTGTTGTGGGTTCCACAGAAGAGGATATGCGCAAATTTGCAGAAGTACTCGTCAAGCACCTAAAGCCCAAAGCAGGAGTAAAAGCTCCACGTCCTGGCAAGTTCACTACAGAAGCAGGAGATAACTCCGCAAAGGTTGAACTTGCACGTCAATTATTTGGTAATTAAAGAAAGGATTTACAATGCCAGCAACAAACACTACTAACATTAAGCTTCCTGTTGAGATTGCAAAGGACCTTGTCTCCAAGGTTGCAGACACTTCCGTCATTCAGACTCTGTCTGCTTCTTCTCCAGCAATCTTTGCAAACCGTGCTTCCATCCTGTTCACTCAGGACCCAGAAGCTGAGATTGTCGGAGAGTCCGCACAGCACTCTTCTCAGACTGTCGGCCTGAAACCAGTAGATCACGCTATTAAGAAGCTCTCTGTCACTGTTCGCTTCTCTGATGAGGTTAAGTGGGCAGATGAGGACAGCCAGCTTCAGATTGTTGACGCAATCGTTGATAAGTCTGCTGCTGCTCTTGGTCGTGGTCTTGACTATCTCGTCTTCCACGCTCTCAACCCTGCAACTGGTATGCCTGCAACTGGTCTGACCGCTCTGACCGCTGGTGCAACCGCTGTCACTGCAACCACTGACCCAGCAGCTGACCTTGATTCCCTTGCAGATGCAGTTGACCCAGGTTACTCCATTTCTGGTATCGGCCTTTCAAAGGCATATGCTTCCAGCCTGCGTAAGGTTCGTGTTAAAAACACTGGTCTTCGCATGTTCCCTGAGATTCCAATCAACCTCAACACTGGTGTAGTTGATGGTCTTGCAGCTGCAACCTCTAATACAGTCTCTGGTACTCTTGCTAAGACTGCAACCAAGGTCCTCGCTGTTATGGGCGACTTTAACCTTATTAAGTGGGGCATTGTCCGTGACATCAACATTGAGACCATCGAGACTGGTGACCCAGATGGACTTGGCGACCTTAAGCGTCTTGGCCAGGTGGCTTACCGCGCAGAGGTTGTTTACTCTTACGCAGTCATCGACCCTAAGGGCTTCGCAGTTCTTAAGAGTGCTTAGTCATGGCAGGGCAGATTAAGCCCTTCGCAACTCTAAGCGACTTAAAAGCAATGTTTCCAACCTTAGAAGCAACAGATGAAGGGAGAGCGGAGAACCTGCTCTCCCTTATTTCTGCTGCTGTTGGCTCTCTTTGCGATGTTGAGTCTAAGGACCCAGCTGTTCTGAAGCTTGTCGTTTGCCAGGTGGCAATTCGAGTGCTTCAAGCCGGTTCAGAAACACCAATTGGCGTACAGTCTGAGTCATGGACTGCTTCACCTTTTGGCGGCTCGGTGTCGTATTCAAATCCAACAGGAGACATCTACTTCACATCATTTGAGAAGTCACTTCTTGGAGTAGATGAAGGGTACGCAGTATTTGCGAACCCTCTTCCAAAGGAGGACTAATGAAGCCAACAATGACGCTCTTTGTTAAGGAGCGCACGTCATCTGGTGCCGACCGCTTTGGCAATGAGTCATTTACGTATTCAGAGCCAATAAGCGTTCCTGGATGTCTTTTTGCGCCATTTCAACCAAAGGATTTAGAAGTGAGCAGACCTGAAGGCGTTGAAGTCACAGCAACTGCTTATTTCCCTCGTGGCTGGGCTGAGCGTCTTAGACGTGCTCAAGTCAGTCCGGATGGCAAACGTTGGTTTAACGTTGTCGGCGCTCCGGTTGACTTCCCAGAACAGATGATTCCGAAAGGTTGGAAATGGAGCTGCTTAGTACCGCTTGGAGTTGTTGATGGCTAGGCAGTTCACGGCTTCTAACGCTGGCGGCACAGTCAAGATGATCTATAAAGCTAACAAGCTGACATCAATCTTGACTGGCTCTAAGACGCAGGAAGTCTTACGTAAGAGTGCAGAGAAAATACGAGCTCGCGCCGCTTCCATGTATGGCGCTCAAGATTATGGCGTAAAAGTCACAGTTGGAAAGAACCGTGCTCATGCCGTAGTTCATACAGCAAGCGTACACGCAATCAACTCTAATGCTCTGCATAACACGCTGCAAAAGGCAGCTAGGGGGTAATCATGATATTCAGTTCAATGGAGCACGTTATTAAGTGGGCACATACCACAATCGGTTTGCCATGTTCAACCGAAGTTCAGAAGAACACTCCAGATGAGTTCCTTCTTGTTGACCGCACAGGCGGCGAGATGGACTATCCACACGATTCCCCTGAATACACCATATCAATATGGACGAGGAGCAGCGCACGCTCTGAGCAGGTTGCTCATGAGATTGCTATTGCTCTTAAAGTGACCCCGCCAACAGATAGAAACATCAATGCCGTCTTCACGCCAAACGTATTTAGTTATGGCAAGCAGGAAGGCGATTTTGTCGTGTGGCAGGTCACATTCTCTATGTCAGTCAATATCAAAGATGAAAGGAATTAACTATGGCAGTTGACGCAAGTAAAGTACTTGTTGGCGCACTAGATCAGGCTACTACTGGCGCTGTCCTGGACGCTCCAGTTGGAACTCCAATCCCAACAGACTTAAATGCTGCTCTTAATGCTGCGTTCAAGGACTCTGGCTATATCTCCAGCGACGGTATTGCTCTATCTACCGACTACTCTACCAAGGACATTACAGAAGCAAACGGCGCTAATGTTCGTCAGCTTCTGGAGAAGTTCGATGGTACGGTCAAGTTCACTGAGCTTGAGATGTCCGAGCGTGCAGCGACTCGCGCGTTTGGTAAGGATGCAGTAACCGTTACCGCTGCAACTTCTACTCGTGGCACTCAGATGAAGATTGCAATCGGCGCAAGACTTCCAGAGGTTCGCGAGTGGGTTTTCAAGCTGAAGGATGGCGCTGCGAAGATGATGATTATCGTTCCTCGCGGACAGGCTATTCCACCATCAGAGATGAACTTCCAGTCTGCTGAAGCTGTAACACTTCCAGTTGAGCTGAAGTGCCAGCCAGACGCACAGGGCAACAGTATCTATATCCTTACCGATGATGGAGTAGTGACTCGATAATGCTTAACTTCTCAACCTCCCACAAGACGCTTGATATTACCGTTGACGGTGCAGAGTGTCATATCCCTCTCCAGCTGACCCTTGCAGACATTGAGCGTGTTGGCATTCTTGATAATGCTGAAGCTTCTAGCATGGAAGCAGTGAAGTGGTTCGTGAGCTTCTTGAAGCCTTATGTTGTTGAGGTTGAGAAGCTTAGTATTGATGATCTGTCTTCCATCATGTCTGAGTGGAATAAGATGCGTGTTGAAGCTGGTGAGGTTGAAGCGGGGGAATAGTTTGGCTCTCGCAGGTGATTCTTAAGCATACTGGAGAGCTTGAATACGACCTCATGACACTCACAGGCTTCACATTAGATGACCTTGGAGAGCGCCTTACATTTAGGGCGCTCTTTTCTTTTATCCAAAACTTGCCTAAGACTTCAGCACTTTGGAAGGCAACACATCCGGATGACATTGACTATGCACTTTGGGAGTCGCAGGAGATTGTTCCACAGCTTCTTGCAATGCTCTCAGACCAGATAAGCCAGCTTACATGGATGTATTCGTCTGCTAACACAACCAAGAAGCAGCCTAAGCCTAAGCCACTCACACGCCCCGGCGTTGAGAGTGTCAAAAAGGAGGTCTACGGCAAGGACCCAATCCCAATCAGTCAATTTAACGACTGGTGGGACTCACGTTAAATTAGGAGGTGAATATGGCTAACGCAGAAGTGGGTTCTGCTTATGTCTCTGTCATTCCCTCGACAAAAGGTTTTAATGAAGGCGTAGCGACAGCCGCGTTTGACGGTATGAAGACAGCTGCCTTGGGAGTTACCGCGGCAGTTGCAGCAATCGGTGCAACAATGATTGCTATAGGTAAACAATCCCTTGACGCGTATGCAAACTTTGAGCAGCTCTCTGGTGGCGTTGAGAAGATTTTTGGCGAAGCGTCAAGCCAAGTCATGGCTAATGCACAGGCAGCTTATGCTATCGCTGGTGTCTCAATGAACCAGTACATGGATCAGCTCAACAGTATGGGTGCAGCGCTCAAGCAGTCTTTTGGCGGTGATGTGGTTGCGGCGGCTCGTGCGGGCAACATGGCAATTACAGACATGGCCGATAATGCGTCAATCTTTGGCTCTAATCTCCAAGACATTCAGAACGCATATCAAGGCTTCGCTAAGCAGAACTACACGATGCTTGACAACTTGAAGCTCGGATATGGTGGTACAAAGCAAGAGATGGAGCGTCTTATTGCAGACGCTAACGCTTTTGAGAAAGCGCAAGGCCGTGCTGGTGACTTGACGATTGAGAAGTACGGCGACATCGTCCAGGCAATCCATGACATCCAGGAGCAGCAAGGCATTATGGGTAACTCTGCTGAAGAAGCAGCAGAGACCATCCAAGGCTCTATTCAGATGATGCAGGCTTCCTGGGAGAACTGGCTCACGGCCATCGCCGACCCAAATGGCGACATTGAAGGCATGTCTGAGAAGCTTCTGAAGTCTATCGGAACGGTTGCAAAGAACCTCATTCCAACAATCGTCAGAATTACCAAGGGACTTTTTAAGGCGCTGCCAGATGTTGCAAAGGGCATTGGTGAGGAACTTGGCAACATGCTTGCTGCTGTTGTTGAGAGCTTGGACTTTAAGTCAATCGCGTCTGGTATGTTCTCATCGTTTACGAGCGCAGCAAAGGCAACAGACCTCAAAGACCTTGGAGCAAGTGTTGCAGAAAAGCTGACAGGATCTATTGAGTCTTTCTTATCTGACAACCAAGTTGTAATCGGTGACTTTATCGATACAACAGGCTTTGATGTCTATGGCGTTGCTGATTCTCTTGAGGGACTTATAGGCTCCATTGAAGACTTTGCAAAAGGCGTTGGCGATTCGTTCAACAACATTATTGAGAACACGAACGCTCTGGATGAAGTCAACAGTATTTTCAAGGCCAACATGGAGCAGGTGTCACTAGCTTTAGAGTTCTTTATGGACTTGCTCTCGAACATTTTGAATGTGCTTACTCCATTTATTGAGCCACTCATGGAGCTTGGTGTTAGTGTGCTGCCGCTTGTTCGTGGTGCAATGGAAGGCTTAAATGGCGTTCTGAGCTTCTTGATTGATACCATTAATGGTGTCTTCTACGCTTTACAGCCACTAATTGACCAGATTGCAAAGGACCTCACAGCCTGTATTCAGTCTGTTACCCCTCTCTTTAAGGATATGGGTGACGATATGTCCAATGCTGGTAGTGACGCAGCTAATTTTGGCGTTACTGTCCGTGAGATTTGTGGCGGTCTTAGACCTGTTATTGAGGGACTAGCAACAGTTGTCCACAATGGCATGAGCGGCATTGCAGCTGCGTTATCACTTGGAACAGCCGCATTCCTTGCATGGAAGAACTTCTGCTATTCGATTGGTGACGGCATCAAGAGCAACTTTAATAACATGGTTAGCTTTATTTCTAGCATTCCTGGTAAGATTAAGAGCTTTTTTGCTGGTCTTGTTATCCAGTTACCACACATCAAGCTTCCTTATCTCCACATCTCCGGCGGTTTTTCGATTGTTCCACCTTCTGTTCCGCATTTCAGTATTGAATGGTACGCAGAGGGCGGCATTCTAACTAAGCCAACGATGTTTGGCATGAATGGCTCACGTCCCATGGTTGGCGGTGAAGCAGGTCCAGAAGCGATTCTTCCAATCGACAACATTAAGGGTTACATGGTTGACGCAATGAATGAGTCTAACCATGAGAGCGCTGTCGTTGCTGAGATTAGGAACATGCGTGATGACCTTAAGAACATGAAGCTCTATATGGATGCAAGACTTGTTGGCGGTGTCGTATCTCCATACGTTGACGCTAACCTGGGTGCTTACAAGGTGGTGGCAAGTCGATGAACCTCGAGATATATGTAGATGGCACACCGCTTTGCGAGACATTCAACATGATCATGACAGACTACGTTGATACACCACCCGCGCCAAAGACAATGCAAGTCACAATTCCAGGAGCTGATGGCGTTCTAGACCTCTCTGAGTGGTTTGCTCACCGTCCGCTATTTGGTAAGCGCACAATCGAGTTTACCTGCTATCCAAATGTCGCTCTTGATTGGACAGAGATTGAGCAGTCTCTTACTAAGCTGCGTAACTTCTTACATGGCAGAGCGTATGACTTTAAGTTGTCCTGGGATGAAGGTTATACATATCACGGGCGCTTTGAAGTTGACACTCAGAAGATGTTCATGCAAGGCATGGCGCTCAAAGTAAAGGTTGTATGTGAGCCTTACAAGAGCAAGGGTATTGTCGAGTATTTGCTTAATGGCGAGCTTGGCAAGTCTTATATCGTTGACGGTCCCGCGCATGATGCTCTAGCGGTTATTACCACGCAGGCGAGCGCAATCGTAAACATCAATGGTACGAGCTTCTTCTTAAGTCCTGGCGTATGGTCGAGCGATTCCGCTCGTCTCCACAATGGCAAGAACACAATCACGGTGAACACCACACCCGACTATGGCACAGCCTTGTGGCGTGACTATGCAGGTGATAAGTGGAATCGCTTTGACGGGCTCACGCTAAGCTACCTTGCAAGAGCAGGACAGAACAGGCTCAAGAGCCTTAAATGGCAAGCTTACACAGGTAAGACGTGGGAGAGCGTTCGCGGCGCATGGCAAAACAATATGTATGTCGGCGACAACGAAAATCATCCAGGCAATGACGTATCACTCAAGTTCGAGTGGAAGGACATTTAATGAGTACTAAAACAGCAAGGCTTGGACTTACAAAGCCGGACGTGACAGATGATGTTACACAGACTATTAAGGACCTAGCCAAGAACTTTGACCTCTTGGACGCAATGTTTCCGGTAGGAGCAATCTATCAGAGCACTAAGCCAACCGACCCATCTACATTCCTGGGCGGCACATGGCAGGCGCTCAATGGCGTATTCCTATTAGCACAGTCGCAGAAGTTCCCAGCCGGCTCAACAGGCGGCGAGGATACTCACACGCTAACCATTAACGAGATGCCAAGCCACAGCCATGACACTAGCATGCACTACGGCACCGATAACGGCGGCGGTAGTCAGTGGACAGCACGTTCGGCCGATACGTATACCAATTACCGCTTCCAGGTTGACGCGGTTGGTGGAGGTCAGCCACATAACAACATGCCACCATATCGCGCGGTTTATATGTGGGAGAGGGTGGCCTAAATGTACATCTTGAAGTATGCAGGTAGTGTGCTTCATGACCCGCGTACAGACACTCAAATCTCAGCTGGTACCTTAAAGGAAGAGTCGGGACAGTCCCCGACTCTTTCTCTTACTATCCAACCGACCCATCCACTCTGGGATAGCTTTAACCGTGACACAGTGATGCTTCCCAACAGAGAGGTCGAGTTGCTTGAGGTTGAGACTAATCTTGTGCTCTTTAGAGGGCGTGTCAGAGCAATCTCAATGGAGTTTGACGGCAGTAAGAAGCTTACCTGCGAGGGCGCTATGGCGTACCTTAATGACACTACCGTCAGACCTTACAAGACCTATGACACCGATGAGATTGAGTGCGACATCAACGCACCTGCTGAAGCTAATAAGCTATTTGAGTGGTTCATTGAGCAGCATAATTCACACGTCATGAATGCGTGCGAGAAGTTCAGAATTGGTGTTAACGCTGGCGCGAATTATGGCAAGCTGCAACGTGGCACAGGCACTGGACCCGCAACACTCAAAGAGATGCGCGACAAACTCGAGAAAGCGTGCGGCGGCTGGTTGCGTGTGCGATATGACGCAACAGGATCTATTATCGACTGGCTGCCAGATACAGGCGCAGCAGAAGCTACTCAGAGAGTAGAGTTAGGCAGTAACCTTCTTGACCTCGATACACAGGTAGACGGCAAAGACATTTACACGGCCATTGTCCCCGTTGGTAAGACTGGTAGAGGTGAGGATGAGCGTAAGGTCAACGTGTCAGCTGAGACCGCTTACGTTCCATTTGGCTTTGCCATCCAGGACGATGCAGTTGTCGATATGACAGCGGCTGAGAAGCACGGACGCATTGAAAAGACAATATCCTATGACTTGGATAAGCCACAAGCACTTGCTGACAAGGCTGTTGCTGACCTTGCAGCTGGTAAGCTTGATGATTCTATCGAGATATCAGCATTCGACTTGCACAATCTCAATGAGCAAACACTACCCATTGACTTCCTAGACCGTGTATTCGTCAAGAGTGAGCCGCATGGCATTGAGCGTTACATGATCTGTTCAGGTCGCACAATCAACCTCACTAACCCAACCGCAACTCAATTCAAGCTTGGCGCAATTACTGCAACACTGACAAAGGGGGCTACGAGCTCACAAGAGTCTGCGCAGGAAAGCATTGCAAAGCGTGTTACTTCTCTTTCTAATGCAACCAGGAATATTGCCAAAGACGCAGCTACAACAACTATCAAAGTTGCAGCAGTCGAGGAGAAAGCGGTAGCAGTTGAGAAGAAGGCTGACGCAGCCACAGAGAAGATTGCAGACGTAGCAACCACAGCAACAGCGGCAGCTGAGAAAGTTGAGACTGTTGCGGCTAAAGCTGAGAAGGCAGCGGAGGAAGTGAGCCATGTAGCCACAGACGCAAAGAACGCTAGTACAGCAGCGAAGGAGGCGAAAACTATGGCCACAAAGGCGCAAAGCGACGCTAGTGAAGCCAAGAGCACGGTTGCGAATTTGACCAACACATTCTCACACGATGCAGACGGCGCACATGTTGGTGATAAAGCGGGCATGCATACCACAATCGATGCTCAAGGTATGAAGCTCAAACAAGGTACTACTGAAGTGGCATCATTCCAGGAAAATGGCGTTAGATTAGCAAGTGGAAGTTTAAGCATTTCTTCTGGCTTTATTCAGGACTTTTCAGACAATTCAACAGCTCTGTCCACTGATTGCTTTGACTTTGAGTCTAGGACCATGGAATACCATTACGCTCCAAAGTTCTATTTTCGAGCAAAATCACACGATCAAGCCAATAACGGCTTTATTGGAACTGATTATGATTTTGGACAGAAAACATTGGGGATTTCAGCACCAAATGGAGTCGTGTCTATTGATACGGACAACCTTGTCAAGCTGCTAAAGTTCACGCCTTGGACTGATCTAGTCAACAATTCTTCCGTGCGTGTTCGTTATTGTGTGCGCGGTGGTGTGATGTACCTCGATTGTTATCTCACTGGCGGCAACGCAACCTACACGACCACAGAACAGATTCCAGATAACCTGTTACCAGCTCATGATGGTTATTTTCCACTTGCTACGCAGAGCGGCAACAATGCCGCAAAAATTTGGCTTGGTGCAGCTGGCGGCGGCGATGGCCACGTGTATTTCTATAACTGGTCGAGCGGTTATTGTTCTGGCATCGTTCCCATCATTCCTAAGAGTCTCGAGTAGGAGGTGGAAGGATGAACCCACTAACATTCGAGCAGATTGTCGCTGCGGTGTCGTTTCTTGGCATGGTGCTAACACTCATCAATGGCGCTAAGGCTATGAACCGTGCAAGCCAGGAAGACGCGATGCGTTTGGTGCGCATCGAAGAAGGTGTGAAGCAGCTCAAGGTTGACTTAGACGACACACAGAAAGCATTTACGGCTTATATGGCACGCACCGATGAGACGATCACGAATATCCGCGATGCCCTCTCTATTCATGACACCCGTCTGGCAGTGGTCGAGGATGTGACCAGAAACCAGGCGGGACGGCTGGAACGCCTAGAACAGGCGCGTACACACTAAGTAATTACCGACAACTAAAAATCGTTTAAGGAGTAAACATGATTAACTGGAAAGTACGTCTACATAACCCCGCATGGTGGCTGGGCATGGCTGGAATTGTCATGAGTCCAATCCTGGCATACCTCGGACTGGCTTACTCTGACCTCACAACATGGGGTAGCTTGGCTGATGTGTTCGTAAAGTTCATCGGCAATCCATACTTGATTGGCACTGTAGTTGTGGCGGTCTTGGGTGCTATTGGCGTAACCGTTGACCCAACAACCAAGGGATTAAGCGATAGTGATCGTGCAATGACATACGACAAACCAAGTGTGAGCCCTTTAACCGAGGAGACACACTAATGGCTGATTTTTCTGGCGAGATTACCGCTGACGCGTATATTCCAACGTCTGCATATTCAGCTGGGCGAGACGGTCGTTCCGTGCAGTATATTGTGGTACACCATGAAGCTGCCACAGGCTTAGACGGTGCAGCCATTACAGCTATGTGGGACAGAATGCAGGCACAATCCGCGCACTATTCTGTGGACGGTGCAGGCACTATCACCCAGCACGTACTGGAGAGCAACACCGCATGGGCGTGTGGTCGCTGGGTTGCTAATTGCGAGAGTATCTCCATTGAGCATGCGAACAACTCTACATCGCCCTGGACTGTCTCTGAAGCTACTCTAGAGAGCGGCGCGCATCTTGTTGCTGCGTTGCTCATTAAGTATGGACTTGGCTATCCTCGCTGGGGTGGTAATGTTCGACCGCACAATCAGATTGCCGCAACCGCTTGTCCTGGCGAGCTAGCTGGCTCTCAGAACGCTCACTTTATGGAGCGCGTATGTTACTGGTACGAGGTCATGACTGGCACACGCTCAAGCTCTGAGGTTGGCTGGCACACAGACGGCAAGGGCAGCTGGTGGTATCAGACCGGCGAGAGTGCGAGTGAGTACGCCGTCGGCTGGTACAAGGTCGGCGATAAGTGGTACTACTTCAATGAATCCGGTTGGATGCTCACAGGCTGGGTATTCGCTTCTTGGAGCGGCTCGGAGAAGTACTGGTGGTACTTCGGCGATGACGGCGCACTAGAAGCTGATAAGTGGCTTGAGTACAATAACGGCTGGTATATGCTTCTGTCTGATGGCCGCATGGCCACCGGTTGGCAGGAGCGCGACGGTAAGCGTTATTATCTCGACGAGACAGGACGCATGGCCGCAGGTTGGCTCAAACTGGATAACGACTGGTATTATCTGCGTTCCGACGGCTCGTGTGTAGTCGATGGCTTGTACGAGGTCGGCGCGGATAACATTTGTGCGTTCGATAAAGATGGCCGTTTGCTCACAGGTGACATTACTGTAACCACGAACGACGACGGCTATATCTCGGGCGTTAAGTAATACGTCTAGAGCTGCTCGGAAGAGTGCAAGACTAGACTTGTAACCCCTCTTGCTTCGGCAGGAGGGGTTCTTTTTTTATGCCAATTTAGTATAATGGACGTACTAAAAAAAAGAGCGGTTACTTGCTCTTTATACGGGCTGTGTATAGCGCATAGCCCTAATTTTTTATTTCGATTTGCTATAATATTCGTGCTGAACCCGCTAGGCTTAACGATTTCGTTAGCAAACTTAGCGGGTGTTTTTATGCCTAAGACGAACGCCTAAATAAATACCCTCGCCCGTGTGGTTGAGGGTATTTTTATGGGTATTTACTCGACTTCGATTTTTGCGTGGCTTAAAACGCCTTAGAGCGGCTCATTTACCAGCACAAACGCAAACGCTAGAAATTAGCCGCTTTTCTCGGGAATTCCTCGATTTTCGCGCCCGTGTCCTTGCTTTCGCCTAATGCGGACGCTAGAGGGTTTCGGGCTTTCTCTAATTGCTCGGTTGTGGTGTCGGCGTATCGCATCGTCATGTTGATATCCGCGTGCCCGAGAATATCTTGTGCCGTCTTCGGGTCGGTTGCTCGAACGGCGATTGTCGCGAACGTATGGCGCAGATCGTGGAACACGGGGCGGCGTTTCTGCGTTCCCATGAGTCCCCATTCTTTCGCGTGCTGTTGCCACCACTTAGACAGCGGGCTTGGGTGTAGGTAGTGGCCTTCGACATCGCCACAAACAAACATTGCAGGCTCGAACGAAATACCGCAAAGCATACAATCTTCTAACAGCGACGCGCGGCGTTCTTTGAGGATAGCCGCAAGGCTCGCGGAAATGGGTATGCGACGCTCTTTGTTCGTCTTAGGCAGTTTGACGTACGTTCCGCCTTCTTCAATACTCACCGCTTGCCGCACATTGATGTATTCGCTTCCGGGCGTAAGTTCAACGTCGCACCAACGCAGGCCGCAAATCTCGCCGCGACGCATACCCGTATAGTATGCGAGGTAACACGCGACAACGTAAGGCGTTTTCTCGAGGTTCTCGAGCATAAACAACAGCTTCTTACGCGAAGGCTCGTCAAGTGGGTTTGGCGGCGGCAGTTGGCGTTTAGGCGGCTTGATTGCCGCGCAATAGTCCCACTCAATATCTCGTACCGCGACAGCTTGACGCACGCAGTGATGAAGAACGTTAAACGTTTTCTTGATCGTGTTATTACTCAACCCGCGCTCGGTGAGCCACTGTATAAAGCTCTCGACTTCCGCCGTTGTTATCTCGCCGATTTTCTTTTCGCCGAAATATTGGTCGAGGTAGTTTAGGCTTGTTTTGTAACCTGCGGCGGTACGTCCTTCAATGTGTCCCATAGCTTGCAGGGTAGCATAGTGAGCGCGGCAATACGCATACAGTGTCATTGTTGCGCCGTTGCTCGTGCCTTTGTCGGAAATGTTGAGCTTCCGCGCCCATGCCGCGGCGTACTCTTCGGCTGCTTTCTTGCCGCGGTTATCCTCTTCGTTGCATTCGTACGGTGTAGTCTTTTGTTTCTCGTGGCGTTTGCCGTTCACAAACCACACGACACGGGCGCACCAGTTCCCGTTTACCTTCCTAACGTATAGTTTCATTGTTTATATATCCTCTCTCGGGAATTATTCCAAAAACATTCCAAAATAATTCCAAAAACTGTAACGCTAGTGTAACACTCCGTGGTTTGGAAAGTCGCAGTTAACGAGGTCAACGCCGATTTTTCACAATTCGTTTTGTCGCATAAATACCCGAATGTCGCACTTTGGGCACTTCTCGTAAAGCGGGGGTCATCGGTTCAAACCCGGTTGCTGGCACCACGTTTTCCCTCGTAGCCGCCTTGTGCGGCTATTTTTCTTTGGAAAATTCCAAAAATATTCCAAAAATATTCCAAAAAGTGTAAAACTCGTGCAAACCTCGTGCGGCGAGTTGGCATATACACTTTGCAAGTTAAGCATTTTCGCGCTTTGCGATTTCGAGCAAGTCGGCAACGAACCAGAGCAGAATTGCACAAAGGCAAACAGCACCGCACACACCAGCCACGATCGCGGCAATCTGTGAACCAGCGGCGTAATTGGCAATCGCACTTTGTGCGATTGTGTGTGTAGGCACTCTCTGAGCTAGTGACATTTCCTCCGCGATACGAGCCGCAAACGCTGCGTTAAGCGCGTACGCGATTACACCAAGCACAAACGTTGCTATTGAAGTGTTCTTGAATTGCTGCTTTCTTGTTTGCAGCGTCTTTTGTGTTGCTTCCTGGACTTCTGACATAACAGCACCCCTAATTCATTATTTACTTACAAATCAACTGCCAAAATAAAGTCAACGAAAATTAACGCCACCCCCCCCCGCGAAAACTAGTAAAACTATTTATGCGCTCGTTGACATTCGCATACCGTTTTACGCTTGGTATTCTTCTATTGCCTGTTGTACCTTATTATGCAGCTCAAACGCGCGTTTTTCTTGCTCTTTGATTGTAGGTGTGCTTTCCCAGCCCACAAGTTCGTCAAGCGTGCAGTCTAAAACACGACATACTTTTAGCGCGTCGCCTAATGTAATCTCGGTCGTCCCACGTTCCCAACGTCCGACGGCTTGGTAATTTGAGCCGATTTTTTCGGCTAGTTCGGTGAGCGTTAAACCCTTCTTGGTACGTAACGCTCGTAGTTGCAAATCAAATTTACGCATTCGATACCTCCTCTAAGCAGCGATTATAAACAATCTTCACAAGATATTCAAATAATTAAAATTGATACTTGAATATCAAATTTTGATATTTTATTATGTTATTGTTCACCTAGTGAACAGAGTACCTTGAAAGAAAAATACCACTAGAAGTAGTGGGGGACTAGTCACCAACGACTATATGTTGTATGTGGCGACTAACCACAATAAAAAAGTTAAATAAAATGTTCGTTGCAAAAAGTAAGGAGAAATTAACGTGTGGAAAGGAGAAATCCTATCGCAGAACTTGCGAGCTGAACGCGCAAGGCTCAATATCTCTCGCGCTGAACTTGCAAGCAGAAGCAAGGTAAACATTTCGACAATCGAAAAACTAGAGAACGGGAGACAGCAGAACATAAACACTACGGTTAGAACGATTTACAACCTCGCGGACGCTCTGAACGTCAAACCGCAAGAGTTGGTCGGTTGGGAGTAAACATGGCAGTACCACAGAATGCAGGTGCGCCCTGGCAGTACGTATGGCAACCTCGCAACCGCTATGCGGCAGACGCAGGGAACGCACAGCCAGCGTATAAAACGGTAATGCGTCACGGCAACGCACGACTAACAAAAAGCCGTTTCAATGACAGTTATTACGTGAGAGAGGATAGCGGCAACACGTGGCTGCTCGGCAGCTTCGAAAGTGCGAACGCCGCGGCAAAGGCGTTCGGGAAATGGCATAAATGCCACAGCAACTAACGATTTTCGACGCGCTACGAGAGGAGAAGCGCAACCCGAACACTTGCACGTTTGTTCTAAAAGCCTTCGAGTTAGAGAAAGGATCAATAAAAGTGCTTTGCAATTTGAGAAACGCGACTTGGACAAATTGCAGGGAAGTTGGACATTGTGTCTATTCAAAGTAAAAGCCCCATTTAAGCGGCAACTTAAACAGGGCATGCCCGAGAAAGTAGAGAAAATATGGGCGATAAGAGTATACAACTCTTCTATTCCGAAGAATTCGGCGAGCTTACAGCATTCGCCGACAGTCGCGGCAACCCTTGGTTTGTTGCTCGCGACGTTTCCGACGCGCTCGGTTATCGTATGCCGTCGGATATGACGCGTCGATTAGACGCGGACGAAAAGGATACGCAGGTAATGCGTACCCGCGGCGGCATGCAGCGCGTCGCAATTATTAACGAGCCGGGCTTATATACAGCCGTTCTTGGCTCAAAAATCCCACAAGCAAGAAGTTTCAAACGCTGGATAACACATGAGGTGTTACCAGCAATCCGCGCGAACGGTGGTTATATCGCCGTGAACGGTACGGAGACAAACGAAGAGCTGCTCTCACGCGCGCTCATCGTGGCCAACGACGCTATCAAGCGCAAAGACGCGCTAATAGACCAGCTCGCGCCAAAAGCACGTTTCGCCGACGCAGTAGCCGCGGCGGACGGCACATGTTTAGTCGGTGAGCTGGCTAAAATGCTGCGCCAAAACGGCGTTGAGGTCGGGCAAAATCGACTGTTCGAGTGGTTGCGCTCCGACGGTTATTTAGGGCGTTTTGGTAGCAACTGGAACGTACCTACACAGCGAGCCATGGAACTCGGACTATTTCGCATTAAAGAAACAGCCGTTCACAAAGCCGACGGGAGCGTGACAATCAGCCGCACGCCAAAGGTAACCGGCAAGGGTCAAACGTACTTCTTCACGCGTTATGCGTACGGAAACGAAGAATCTGCCCAGTAAACAGCTTCTTAGCGCGCTAGAAGCCGCGGAACTAATGGGAATGAACAAACGCACTGTTGAGCGCATGTGTGCGACGGGCGAGCTTCCAGCGGTGAAGCTGCGAAAAAAATGGCTGATTAACAAAAATCTACTTTATGCCCGATTGGGGTTAGAAAATGAAGAACTTACTTAAAGGCACGTTCGGCGTGCTTGCGGCGGCTTGCGTTGTCGTTATCGCAACAGGTGGCGACGCGACGGTGTCTATTATTGCGTACGATCTTCTCGTATTCGCCGCTCTTGTACTCATTGGCTACCTGCTATACAGCGAGAACCCGTCGTTTCTAAAGCGGGGCGAATAATGCGGTACATAAGCATTTTTAGCGGCATAGAAGCAGCGTCATGCGCATGGCGAATTCTCGGCTTTAAGCCCGTAGCCTTTGCAGAAATCGACAAATATGCGTCGGCTGTCTTAGCCGCACATTATCCAACCGTTCCCAACCTCGGGGACGTTTCTTCTATTGATTGGAGCAATTACCGTGGAAATGTCGACATCGTCGTCGGTGGAAGTCCTTGCCAGTCCTTCTCAATCGCAGGAAACCGCGAAGGTCTTAACGGCGCAAGCGGTCTTATGTGGGAATACGTCCGATGTATTCGAGAAGTTAAGCCAACTTGGCTCGTGTGGGAAAACGTCCCAGGCGCGCTCTCGTCATCGCAAGGGGAAGATTTCCGATGCCTGCTCGTCGCCCTGGCTGAACTCGGGTATTGTCTGTCTTGGCGAGTTCTTGACGCTCAATATTTCGGAGTACCCCAAGCACGCCGAAGAGTGTATGTTGTCGGACATCTTGGAGACGACAGTTCCGTCGCGGTACTTTTTGACCGCGAAAGCATGTCAAGGGATCCTAAGACGCTGCGAAAAAGTCGGGCGACCTCTCCCGTTACCGATGAAGGAAGCCTTAGAGAAGCAAGCACATACACCCTGCAAGTCCGCCAAGGTTGCGGAAGGGGGGGCAAAGGAGCATTGATTAAAACCGATATATCGCCGACCATTTGCACGAGTGCTAGACCAACTATTTTTTGCCGCGGAAACCACCACTCAAAGGCTGCGTGTTACGAGGAGCTTGCACCTACACTCACAGAACACGCAAAGGCAGAAGCACCGCTAATATCACTAACGCCGCCGCGGCATTTGACCCCGCGAGAATGCGAGCGTTTGCAGGGCTTCCCGGACGACTGGACAGCCGTTTCTATGCCAAACGGTAAGCCTGTAAGCAATACGCAGCGTTACAAAATGCTCGGGAACTCGATGGCAGTGCCGGTTATGCGCTGGATTGGAGCGCGAATTCTACTAGTCGAAAGGGGCAACAATGCTAACTAAAGAAGAGCGTAAGGCAACCGCTGAAAGGTTGAATAAATGCGAGGGCTTAGGTGACTTATACTATGCGGTTATTGGTGAGGAATTGCCAACCGTAACGACATATGAACAAGATATTGACGCAATTTTTACCCGCTTATCAGACCTATGCGACACGTCTAACATGATTACATTGCCACTTAATAAAGACGGTCAAGTTATTAATATTGGAGATACCGTATTTGACGATTATGGCAAGAAATGGGTGGTAAACGGTATTAGCTTTAAGAGTAGCGGCGTTCTTATTGATACTTACCTAGACGGTGAGTGTGCTAGGTTTCTACCGTCTGAACTCACGCATAAACAACCCGTAACAATCAAATCGCTTGCGCAGTGCATTAAGCATGTCTTAGAAGATGAAGCTACTTCGATAGGCGTTAACCCTTACGTTGAATTAGGGCGTATCGCTGAGCAGCTTGAAAGTCTAGGTGATAGCGATGAAGCCTAACACTTGGAACTATCGCATTCCCATTGTGACCGGACGCAAGCCAACAGCAGATGAACTGTACTTGCAAGCGTTGAAAGCAAAGCATGAGTGCATTGTCGGATATTTGAGTGCTGGTTATAAGTTTAATTACGTTCCCTTGCAAGATTGCGAGAAAGAGTTTAACGGAGCAATCGCACATTACAAGAAGCTGGCGTGGAAGGAGGAGCGATGACAATCGAATTTACCCTGCCGTTCGTCCACGGCTTGCAACGCCCTAGAACGGGTAACGGCTTTGTATACGACACGGCGCGTAACAGAGCCGACAAAAAGGCAGTAGCCGACGCGTACCGCGAAGCGTGCTACCACAAACCATTCAAGGCGGAGCGTAACCAGCCCGTACGCATTTACATCAAGGCCGCACGATCACTGCCAAAGACCACGCCAAAATGTGTTCTATTCGAGCATGACACACACAAACCCGACATAGACAACATCGAGAAGCTCGTACTTGACGGGCTGAATGGCGTAGCGTACGAGGACGACGCGCAAGTAATCGAGCTGAAGGCAACAAAGCTACCACGTTCGCGCTGCAAGGATACGACATACGTTACCGTCGATTTCGGCGCGGCAAACTTGAAGGAGAGCAAATGGCAGAACTAAACGGCACGGCAGCGTTTGAAGTTGAGTTTTTGCAAGCTATCAGAGAGGACGCCTACCACAGAGGATACATTATGGGTGTTTACAGCGTGCTTCTCGCCATTGCGAATGACGGCACGGAAGCGGCGTTGAAATTCGCGGAAGATTTCGTGTTCAAGTGCATTATTGACGATAAATCCCTTTATGACGAGCTGGAAAAAGAATTAGTGAAAGCGAGAGCGAAAAATGACAATTAACCTTGGTATTCCACAGATAATTTGGCTTGTTATGGCTATCTTTGGGCTAATTTACGAGATTATCAACCACGGCAAGCCACGCGAGCCACATAATGCCTACACCTTCGCGACTAGCGTGGTTATTTCTTTCTTGCTGCTTTATTGGGGCGGCTTCTTCGGCTAGGAGGGTTAAATGGAAGGTATCGAGTCACTCATCATTGCTATTATTGCTTCTATTCTTTTCGTTCTTGCGGTAGCTGTTACTGCTCCAGTTGCAATTTACGTATCCCGAAAAATTAACGATTTGCTGAATTAAATCAGCATTTATTTAATTCCCTTTTTTCAAAACCAAATAGAAAGGCTTAACCATGAAGAAGATTCTTCAATGGCTGGCTATCTGCGTCTTTGCGGTGCTGGTATGCGTGCCAGCTCTCGCACAGGCACAGACAGTGCCGGCCACAATTACTAGTTTCAAAGTCACCGACAAAAACAAGCAGGACTTAACCTCTGCATTCACTAACCAAGACATCTACTTGACGGCTTCTTGGCAGGCACAAGGTGAAGTCCACGAGGGTGATACATTCTCACTGGCTATTCCAGATATTCTCGACTTTCCAGCCACGAACGCGGCCAGCTTTAACATTTACGCGCCAGACGGCGAGGTAATGGCAACGGCGCAAGTGACTCCTGGACGCGTCACGATCACCTACACGTCATGGGTTGAGGGTAAAGACCACGTGCAAGGCACACTATGGCTTGCTGCACACGTTAAGGCTGACGCAGCAGCAGGTACAACCACGCTAAGGCTCATTGACGAAGCCACGGGACAGGTCGTGGAGACTAGCTTCGAGACAAAGCATTACGGCGTTATCCAGCACGAGGTCATCGCCAAATGGGGTGTCAAGACCGACCACGGAACAGTTGAGTGGTCAGTTCGACTCAACCATGCAGCGGAGTCACTTACTAACGTTGTACTCGAGGATACCGCGCAGGACGGTACACGCATTATTCCTGGCTCATTCCGCTTATATCGCGTTCATATGGACGCATACAGCAACATTGACCCTGCAAGCTGGGTTCGTATCAACGTTCCCGAGCCAGTAATCAACGGCAATACGTTCACGTGGGACTTGTCGAGCGTTGACTTCCAGGGCAACCAGTACTTCATGTACTACGAGACCGAGGGAACAGAGACGACCTCGAATTCTATCCAGCTAAAAAGCCGCGAGACAACGCAGAGCTCACGCTACCAGTACGTAAGCCAGGAGAGCGGCGGTAACGGCAACGGTGACAATCGACCAACCGAACCAGTAACACCCGAGCCACAGCCAGAACCCGAGACACCGCCAACTCCAACACCTACACCCGAGCCAGTGCCAACGCCACAGGATACAGACCCCGAGCCAAAGCCCGAGCCAGCAAAGCCAGCGAAGAAGTCAAAGAAGGCAGCACTACCAAATACGGGCGACTGGGATTATTACTACGGCGCAATAACCGCACTATTCGGCGCGTGTGCTGGCGGTTTCCTCGTCTATGTCGGCTTGGAGCTTGGAAAGGATAAACGCTAATGATTTGCCCTCATTGCATGAACAACGGCGGCATGTTCTACGGCATCGGCGTTCGAGAGACGGCGCACGGTTACTTCTTGCACTGCGATTATTGCGGGTGCGAGAGCGCGACAAAAGCAACCAAAGAAGAAGCCCGCGAAGAGTGGGCAAATTCCAAATTCTACGAGAGGTTAAAACAAAATGGCAACAAAAAATAACGATGTAATCGAGGTACAGGCGGAAGTCATCGAGCCACCAGCGGTGCTCACAGACGGCGACAAATGGCTTGCAGAAGCACGCAGCAAGGCTGCAACAATCGCCGCGCAGTACCAGCCGCACGACATCACGAATGAAGCTGATTACAAGGACGCTAAATCGGCTCGCGCCATGCTTCGCAAGGAAATTGCGGCAATCGACAGTGACCGAAAGTCTATGACTTCAACGCTAGAGAACGCAATTAGCCGCTTCAAGGCACACGCAGCCGAAGCAATCGGCGAGTTAACAGCCCTAGAAGCAGCATACAAGTCCAACATCACCGATTACGAGGACAGGTGGGAAAGCACACGCCGCGCCACGCTTCAAGAGGAATATGAGACATACGCGCCCGATATTGCTTTGCCGCTGGACGGCCAGCAAACCGCGCTTGTTCCCTTCGAGCTGCTACTAAAGCGTTTCGGTGCAGAGGGTAAGTGGCTCAACCGCTCAACAAACGAGCGTGCAGCCGTCGAGCATTTGCGCAAGTGCATTGACCGCGTTGCAAACGACATCAAGAACATCAACGCAACAGAAATGGACGGCCGCGAGCGTGTCGAGGTTAAGGGCGATTACTTCTCAACGTTAGAGTTTGAGAACACCATGTCCGCGATGATACAGCGTCGTATTCAGCGTGACAAAACCGAGCAGCTCGAGCGCGAGCAGCAAGAGCGCGAGAGACAGTGGCAAGAGCAGCAAGAGCGCATAGCAGCCGAAGCAGCCGCACGCCAACAGGAGCAACCACAGAGCGCGCCACAGCCCACACAGGCGGCCACAGAGCCACAGGAAGAGCCGCAACCAGTACCAGCAGCAGAAGAAGTCATTACGTTCATTGTGGACGTTCCAGCGGCTTCTAAGGCGGCATTTATTCAATTCTGCAAGCAAAACGATATTCACGGTCGACGTTACAACGGTTAAGGAGAAACCATGGCAGACCAAATTATCAAGTACACGGCAAACGACGGCGTAGAAGTCCAGCTCTCACGCGCCACAATCGCGGCATACATCGCCACAGGCAACGCAGAAATTGAGCCAAAAGACGCGGTGCGCTTCATGTCTATTTGCCGTGCCCGTGGACTGAACCCACTTGCAGGAGACGCACACTTGAACGTGTTTAGTGGGAAGGGAGGTAAAAGCGTTAGCGTCATTGTGTCAAAAGATTACTTTATGCGCACCGCTACGCAGAACCCAGCGTTTAACGGCCTAAAAGCTGGAATTATCGTCATTGACGCTAAAGGCCAAGTGAACTATCGCGAAGGTTCATTCAAGCTAGACACGGAAACCCTCGTCGGCGGTTGGGCGGAAGTAAGCATTAAAGATCGTGCCGTACCTTCTCGCGCCGAGGTATCACTCGCGGAGTACGACCAAGGACGCAGTATTTGGCTCTCAAAGCCAGCAACCATGATTAGAAAAGTTGCAGTAGTCCAGGCGTTACGCGAAGCCTTCCCCGCACAATTCCAAGCTCTCTATGACGCAGACGAAATGCCTACACAGGAAATGAACCCAGTACCCGACGCAGTGGCAGAAGCAGAGCCAGCACACGCATCACAGCCAGCACCAGCGCAAGAAGTAGAAGCAACTGTCACAGCGGCAGAGATTGACGCGGAGGAGTGGTAATGAGCATCAACAGAGTTAACATCACAGGCAATCTAACGCGTGATGCGGAGCTTAGAGCCACGGCGGGCGGTACGCAAATACTTTCGTTCGGTGTTGCCGTTAATGATCGTCGCAAGAACCCGCAAACGGGAGCGTGGGAGGACGTACCGAATTTCGTGGACTGTATCGTCTTTGGCCAGCGTGCTGAAGCACTTTCCCGCTTCATTTCTAAAGGCTCAAAAGTCGCCATTGAAGGCAAGCTGCGTTTCAGCTCATGGGAAACCAAAGAGGGCGACCGTCGCAGCAAACTAGAAGTTATCGTCGATGAAATCGACTTAATGAGTCGAGCAGGTGGCCAGCAAGTGACATCACCAGCCGCCGAAGCCGCGAAGGTTGCAGATACGCCCGCATACGGCGCACCACGCGCACCCGAACCCGAGTTTTACGACGCAGATATTCCATTCTAAGACAGCATAAATAACGCCTAGCGGTCGTTATGGCCGCTAGACAACCCGTAGGAGGTTACAGCATGAAGAAGGACAGAAAGAAGCGCAAAGAAGCCGTTAAAAGGCTCGAAAAGCTAGAGGATATGAACAGGGCGGGCGAGGAAGTAAACTCGTTAGACCTAATCGGCGCGCTTTATCCGAAGTTTACATTTGACACGTGGATAGGTAAGCGCAACAAAGAGACATGCGCCGAGCTACTCGAAGAGGTTAAATCTCTCGTTGACATCAAGGACTACATCACGTGTCCGCGCTCCAAGGAAAAGAAAGCAATTCATATCGGCGATAGAGTTTTCAAGGTCGACGGCGACGGCGAACCGCTAATCGTTGAAGAGATTATCGTTCGTCATGGCGGCACACTAGTTCAATGCAGTTACGCAAACAACACAGAGAATATCCGTGAGAACCATATTAGAAGAAGATTAACAAGGCTATCATTCTTCCCGCGTGAGTTGACGTTTGAATATCCCACGTTTCACTCAGAACTAAATGAAATTAAACAACGTCTCGATATTGCTTATCAAAAGCTGCATGAGGAAATCAAAAAGATGGCTTCTCACTAGACGAGTTTTTATTCCAGCTTTAACTAATCAACAGGCCAGTAGCCCTTGCGGTTGCTGGCCTTTTTTCGTTTCTATGCCTATCTGAATACCAGTTATTACAAAAGCGCATGGCGTGTCATGCAATATTGGAATAGCTTACACAGTACCTTCATATTCTGTTTCTAAAGTGTTACATAATTGTTTCCAAATTGTAAACTTTGGCGACATACGCGACATTGAGGTACAAACGCGACATTTTTAATTTTCAATCTGCTATACTAAGGAAAACAAGTTTCCCAAAAGACCGCAGCAGCAAGAAAAAAAGAACCAGCGAAGGGAAACAGTCACCCGAGACAAACCTCGGAAGCACGACGTTTCACACCTCAAAGCAAAAGCGGGCAGACGCTTCAGCGGGTATCTGACCGCCTTTTGCGCTCCTTGCTTTCCAAGTTATACATCAAAAGGGGATAGTGCTATCGATTTGCGCGATAAGCGCATTTTTATTTGTTGAAAACGTGTATAAAACGTGTTGAAAATATGTTGATAACTTGACATTACCGCAGATAAACGGTATCATTTAGCTACCGAGAGAGAAAGGGTGGCGCAATGGTATCAGCGGCAAATGGTATCAAAGGAACAGGCGATAATTACGATTTAGCTTATTCATCATCTAAAGAATTGTTTACTGCATGTTTAGAAGCTCGTGAGCGTTGGTTTCAGACACGAGAGAGGGTAAACGCGTACAAGCTCACCGAAGGCGCAAAGACGCAGAAGTTCAACGAGAGCGTATCAAGTACCAAAGACCCGGACACAATGCGAACCGTCGATATCCGTTTAATGCTCGAAGAAGATGAAAAGCGAGCAGCGAACGCATACGACAAGTTAAAGGAAACATGCGAGTACGTCCTTTATGGCAGAAATGGCGATAGTGGTTTAGCGTCGCTAGTCGGCGAGGACGCAGCAAACATTATCAAGTTTCATTACATTCACGGTATGACCTATGAACAAGTGTCATCTATTCTCTGCATGAGCATCACGTCTGTTTTCAAGTACGCAAGGATAGCGAACGAAACATGCGACGCATACGGGCTGCAAAGAGTAGCAGAAGGCAAAGGAATTGCAAACGCATAGCGGGACGTATAGATAAACATAATCGCGGAGGTTACTCTCTAAAGTAACCTTTCTCGGGCAGCGGCCGTGTTCCTCTCCACGGTCGCTTTTTTCATGTCGATTTACCCACCCTATACCTAGGGGGTAGGGGTAGGGACGGGGAGCATATGGGCGCAAACGTTAGACGAGCGAACAGCACACGCAGAAACGCGGTACGCGCAAGGGTACGCGCTCAATGCGCGCCCTGCTGGATATGCGGCCTAGATATCGATTACAACCGACCAGCACGCGACCCGTTAGCCTATGAAGCGGACGAGCTAGTACCCGTAAGCCAGGGCGGCTCACCCTATGATGCGGATAACATACGCGCGGCTCATAGGTGCTGCAATGCGTGGAGGTCGGCAAAGAGCGTGGCAAAGGTCGAGAAGCTCAAAGCCGCCGCAATCGCCCGCGGGGCAACGTGGCAAACACCTATAGACTTCGTGAACATCATGAGAGCAACGCAGAGCCACGCTATAGACTCAGAAACACTATTGCAGTACCAGCACACCACAGCGTGGTAAACAGGGGCTTAGAACGGCTCACAGTGCCTAGTATAGGGGGGTCTTTTGTACAAACAGAGCTCGCCATACCTTGCACCCAGGGCTAATATCCCCCCGATGTGTTTTTTATCACAACAAGCCGCCTAGCTGCGGCGATGTATATTCACTCTCAATATATACAAATACACAAAACAACCAATTCAAGCAGTCACGTTTTCGTGGCTGCTTTTTATTAGCGAGGTGATACATGCCACGAAAGAAAGCAAGCGGACTTGAAAAGCCAGCAAACGTGGCAAATGACCCGTTTAAGTCCGCAAAGTGGGACGAAATCACAAGCGCGAGGAAGTTTAGCACATCAGACGTTCCCGCGCTTCTTCTTTTAGTGCAGTGGCACGCTGTCGCGCAACAGTGTATCGACGACATCGACGACGTAGGGCAAGTCGCATACCAAAACAAGCTCGGCGACTTAAAGGCATTGCCGCAGATTTCGACGCTCAAACAAGCGAGTGCGGAAATTAGGCAGCTCAATAAACAACTCGGTATCAATGACGCGGCAGAACCCGAGAAGAAAAAGACCAAACAAGCGTCGATGTTGCAATTTGTGATGAATGACCGCGCAAAGAAAGCAAAGAGGGTAAACGGTGGCTAAACGTTACGGTCGGCAGATACCGACATACGAGATAGTCGGCAAGTACGCATACACCGACGGCGAGCAAGCAACCGCCTTGGCTTCCGAGTTTTGGGACGCGCCGCTGGAATGGCAGCAACACTTCTTGGACGTAATGCTCGCGCGCGACAAGCGCGATAAATACGCGTTCAAAACGGTTGGACTCTCACTTGCAAGGCAGAACGGCAAGTCTTGGAGTGTCCGCGCTCGGTGCTTCTACGGCTTAATCGCCGACGGCGAAAAAATCTTGTATACGTGCCAGCATGGCGACACCGCCGACGGCATGTTCAAAGAGCTGTCCGCGCCGTTCGAGGACGAGGAAAACGAGGACTTAAACGACCTATTAGACGCGGTGCGCAAAACTAACGGTCAGCAAGCAATTTACTTGAAAAACGGCGGCTATATCCGCTTTACGACCCGTACAAATAACCTTGCACGTGGTAAGAGCTACGACGTTGTAATTTATGACGAAGCGCAGGAGTTGACGCGCGAGCAACAGGACGCGTCACGCTTTGTTACGTCGGCAAGCAAGAAGCACAACGCACAAGTTATTTACTTAGGAACACCGCCAAATGAAAAAGCACCCGCGGAGGTGTTCAAGCCCCTACATGACCGCGTACACGACGGCGACACCAAGGGCACGGCGTGGCTGGAATGGGCGGTTGAAGAAGTCGGCGACACACACGAGGTAGACCGCTGGTATGAAACGAACCCGTCACTCGGTTATCTCATTGATGAAGAGACAATCGCCGCGGAAGCGGACGATGTCGCACCCGACAGTTTCGCGCGCGAACGTTTGGGTTGGTGGGCGAAAGCTGGCGTTATTAAAACGGCAATAGACCCCGATGTTTGGCGTGCCGCTCGTATAAAGTCTATCGGCGACAAATACAAGAAGAAAACGACGTTTGGCGTTCGCTTCTCTAATGACGGCTCAATCTATGCACTTGTTGGCTGCAAGCAAAACAAGGCTGGAGAGTTTGCCGTGGAGCTGGTCGAGGTCGGCACAACTGAACGCGGCACACGCTCGCTGGCCGAAGAAATCGTGAATCGAAAACAAACGGTCAACGCGTGCATGATTGACGGCTTAAACGGTGCGGAAGCGCTCTGCACAAACCTAGCGGAACTCAAAGCCCCGCGAGGGTACATTACGCGTCCGAACACCGCCGACGTTATCGCAGCGTCGCAATCGTTTTTGGACGGACTCACCGACGGCACGATTAAACATACATACGCCCGAGCGTTCGAGAACTCCGCGCTTGGGTGCGTTCGCCGTTCAATCGGCAGCCGCGGTGGGTGGGGCTTTGGCTCAACCGACGCAGCCGACAGCACGATTACAGAAGCGGCCGCACTTGCCGTTTGGTGCTGCAAAAACACCCGCAGAAACCCTAGAAGAAAGCAGCGAATACTATGATTTATCAAGATAAATTCTTGTATGGCGGTATCTCAACGCCAAATCTCGATAATGTCCCCGACGCTTACCGTGATACGGTGAAGCGTCTTTTTTTGCGCTGGTCAAGCGTTTATGCTCGCAATTATGAGCTTTACCAGTATTACACGATGAAGTCCCAGCTAAAGAGTATCGGACTTGATATCACGCCCGCCATGCCAAACTTGAACACCGTTGTTGGTTGGTGCTCGAAGGCTGTTCGCGCTCATTCCATGCGCTCCGTGTTCGACGGCTTTGTTTTTGGTGGCCAGCAAAACGCGACACTTGACGCGGTAGTACGTACTAATCGCATGCGTTCTATTTATCAGCAGGCGTGGAGCTCTGCTCTCGTCTATGGCATTTCAGCCGTTACCGTCATGCGCTCCGTGGACGCAAACAACCCCGTTAAAGTCCGCGTATTCAGCGCAAACCAGTTTTGCACCGAGTGGGACACCGCGGCGGACGGCGTTACTAACGGCGTGTTTCTAACCAGCGTTGACGATAAGGGCGCGCCCGACCAGTACACGGTGCATATGCCCCACACGGTGCTTACGCTTGACCGCGTAGACGCTAATACTTGGAGCTGCACCGAAGAACACCACCCCATGAACCGCCCACTCTTTGATGTGTTTGTAAACGACCCCGACCCCGACCGACCACTCGGACACTCTCTCATTACACCCGAGTTAATGGGTATCGTGGATAAGGCAATGCGCGACGTTGCAAATATGGAAATCGGCGCGGCACTCTTCACATATCCACAGCGTTATATTTTGGGTGCGGCAGAAGGACTTTTCGGCGACAGTGTAAGCGATGATGACGACGAAGAAGGCGAGGGCGACGAGGACGAAAAGAAAGACAAGCCAAGCACCGCTGCTTCTCGTTTCAAGCTATACACCGGCGCAATTATGGCAATCTCGCGCGATGAAAACGGCGAAATTCCACAGGTCGGGCAATTTGCGGCAGGTAACGCAGAGAATTTCACCCGCGTTTTTGAAAATGACGCTCAACGTTTCAGCGGCGCAACAAACGTGCCACTCGCGCAGCTAGGCGTTCTCTCGAATACGTACACATCTTCCGACGCTCTCGGCGCGGCTAATGATCCTCTTATTCTTGAAGTCGAAACAGCTAACAGGCGCAACGCCGAAGTGCTCGAAAACATCGCTCGTATGATCATGGCAGTTGCCAACAACAAGGCACTAGACGAACTCACAGACGAGCAGAACAGCGTTCAAGCGTACATGCAAGACCCGAGCATGCCTACAATCGCAGCACGCGCTGACGCATGGACTAAGATGTCCGCCGCAGATAAGTCAATCGTTGGAACGCGCGTCTACTATGAGGGTATCGGACTTTCACAGCCAACCATTGACCGTTTACGCGCCGAACAGCGACAGGCGGGCGCGCTTGATATGCTCTCCGCTATTGCCGCGAAAATGGAGGGGTAATGATACCTCGCGAAACGTTCGACAGGTTTGACACGTCATTACAGACAGCGGCAACGCTCGCAGAAAATGCCGTCGTTGAGCTTATGAGTAACACCGTCGGAATGACTGACACGCAAACACAGGCATATCTATTGCAGCAATATCCCACACTCGTTAAGGCGTACGGAAATCTTGCAGCAGCGGCAGCAGTCGAGTATTACAACGATTTACGCGCCACGTATGACCTCGACAGCGATTATACGGCGACTATTCCCGAGATTAACAAGCACTACCAAGCAATCGGAGACGTTAACCGTACATTAGAAGAAGCCGACGACATAACGCAGGCACAAAGCAGCCTTTCTGCGTTGAGCGGCCGCCGCGTCATGGAATACGCGGACGATACCTTCACCGATAATGCATTACGCGATCCCGCACACCCTCGTTGGGCATTGATACCACATGCGGGAGCGTGCGCGTGGTGCTTGCTAATCGGTTCAAACGGCTTCGTGTACTCCGAGGACGGCGTACTCGCTTCAAGGCACACGCACTGCAAATGTACACCTACAGTTGATTTTGGCAACAGTCCTGGCGTGCAGGGTTTCAACCAAAAGAAGCTGCAACACTATTACAGCACGGCGCGCGCGTCCGTCGAAGATGAAGCACGTACGCAGTGGGCGGCAATGTCGCCCGAGGAACGCAAGAAGTACACGCGAACGCGTACGACACGCGACGGCAGAAAGGTTGGCGGCAACACGCCATCATACGACGCTTACCTGCGAAATAAGATAGTGTCGCGTATGGCAAAACAGTTACACGTAGAAGAACATAAACACTAGAAGAAGCGGCGAAAGCCGCTTTTTTCATGCCGAAAAGCCGCACGGCTTACGTAAAGGCGCAAAGCCTAGAAAGAGGAACAAATGAGCCAGGAAGAGACACAGGCAACCGAGGGCGCAAAGCTCGAAGATACCGCAGCCACAGCCGAAGTTGAGCAGCCACAGGCAGAAGAGCCAAAAGAACAGGCAGAGCCAACAGAGCCAACGACCGACTGGAAGGCAAACTCGCGCAAGTGGGAAGACCGCGCAAAGTCCAACAAAGAACAACTGGACGCAGCACTAAAGGAAATCGAGGAGTTGAAGGCTTCACAGGCTGCCAACACAAACGAGCAGCTAGAGCAAGCCAACGCAAAAATCGCGGAACTCAAACTCAAAATCAAAGTTTCCAAGGAGACGGGCGTTCCCGTGGAGCTGTTACAGGGTTCAGACGAGGAAGCAATCACCGCAAGCGCAAACGCGCTCACTTCTTACGCTCAATCGTTCGCCAAATCAACCGCCGCATATCCGCTTGACAAGGGCGGCGCGGCACATTCAACCGCAGGCAATGTCGAAGACATCGCCGACCCCGTGGCACGCGTACAGGCGCGCGCCCGAACTCTACTTTAAGGAGCAATAATCATGGCAGCACCAGCAAACATCGTTAACGCCGCAGCAGTCAACGCTTCACTTGACGTTGAGGTACTGAAAAACTTCCGCGGCCAGTATGACCGACTTGCCGAGATCCTCGGTATCTTCTCTCCCGAGGTTGTCGCAGCAGGTACAGCAATCTATCAGACCAAATATAACGGCACTCTCAACAACACCGCTTCCGGCACTGGTTACGTTGAGGGCGACGAGGTAGCACTCTCTAAGTTTGGCGTTGACAAGGTTGCAATCGACCCAATCCAGCTTGTCCCATATCGCAAGATGACCACCGCACAGGCAATTCTCAAGTCTGGACACGTTCGCGCCGTTATGGGCACAGACGCAAAGATGATTTCCACCGTCCGCGCAGGCGTCGTTTCCGACTTCTTCGGCCTTCTTGCTAACGGCACTACCACCGCAAATGGCAAGGGACTACAGGCAGCACTCGCAAACGGCGTTGCTAAGCTCGGCGACGTTCTCGAGAACGCCAATGACGCAGCCAGCCGCGTTGTAACCTTCATGAACCGCCAGGACGCAGCCGATTACCTCGGAACTGCAACCATTACCAACCAGGACGTTTTCGGTATGACCTATCTTGAGAACTTCTTGGGCGCAACTAATGTGTTCCTTACTTCCAAAGTACCAGCCGGCACTATTTACACCACCGCAGCCGAGAATATCCACGCTTACGCAATCGACTTCAGCGGTCTTGGTGAAGCTGGCATGCCTTATGCAATCGACGAGAGCGGCATTATCGGCGTTTCACACCGCCCAGCATATGACCACGTTTCCGTCGAGACAAACATTCTTCGCGGCGTTCGCTTTGTCCCAGAGATGAAGGACTACATCGTAAAGACCACCATTCAGAAGGCAGCCGCCTAAGTTAGGACGATGAACCATGCCCACAACATACGCAACGGTTGAAGAGTACAGGCTCGACACAGGCGACCACGAGAGCGCGGCCGACCGTGTTTCAGCCGTACTTATGCAGCAGTCCGCAAAGTTGAGGGCGCGTCTGCAAATCTCGGAAAAGAAAAGACTAACCGCAGACCAACAGGCGTTAGCGCGTCTGTTGGTCACAGACGCAGCGCGTAAAACGCTCGTCCCGCCAACGCTCGACGGTTTCGGCGACATCACAGGCGCAAAGGCCGCGAGCTTCTCCGCTAACGGCTTTCAAGGCTCTGTGACGATCGCCAATCAAAGCGGCAGCGCATACTTCGACCGCGACACGCTAAACGTTCTCAAACGCTCTCTCGGGCGTTCGGCACGCATAGGCGTTATTTGCCCGTGGTAGGTGATGTCGCATGCTAGGCGAGACCGTAGACGTTTTGACGCGTACTGAAATTGGCCGCGACGGCATGGGCGAACCAGTCTACGAAATGGCGCAAAACACTGTTGAGGGTGTTTTGGTTCGCCCATTATCCACTTTAGATATAGAAGCGCGTATCCGTGATACAGGCAGCGCAGATGTGCGCCCCGACGGCGTAGAAATCAAATACTCGCTTGCTTTTCCTAAGACGTACACAGGCGATTTAACACACGCAAAAGTTGTGCTCGTTGACCGTGTACGTAACGGCGACCGCGACGCAATGACGTTCGATGTTGTCGGCTCACCCGACAGAACGCGTCCATGTCCTACACCGTGGAACATGATTGCGGAAATCGGGGTGCAGCATGGGTGATGTGACTTTTGAGCCAGTGCGTATTAACAAAGCAGCCGTGCAGGAAATCTTCAAAAGTCCCGCAATGCAAAGCCTTGTTAAAGAACGCACGGAACAAATCAGCGCGACCGCAAACGGAAAAATTGAGAGCAACCGTTCACCAAAGAGCCGAAATAGCGGAAACGCATTTACGGCAACGGTGAAGGTTGGACGCGGCACGGCGTTTGGCGTTGTTAAGCCCGTTTCTTTTGAAGGCAGGCACGCCGCTTCAAATGGCATGCTCGATGAATTTTTGGACTGATAACAATGCCACGACTAAATATTCAAGGCGACGTTAGACGGCGATTGCAGGAGCACTTCAAAGGCTTCACAGTCGCCGTTTCTGTTCCCGAAAAGCGAAAGTTCCCGCTTGTGGTCGTACGTCGTACAGGCGGCGCACAAGAAGAGGGACTAGACCGCGCAACGCTAACCGTTCTTGTTTGGGATACCACCGAGCAAAAGGCATACGACGCAGCCGCGGCGGTATCAGACGCAATCGCGCTTCTTCCGTTTTATGCGGGATACGCAAAGGTCAAGGAAACGTCTTTTTATTCCGATTTTGACACTTCAACTAAAAGCCCACGTTATCACATCAGTTTTAACGTTTGGACGTACTTACCAAAGGAGAATTAACACATGGCAGCAGAACTTAACGCAAAGCTGGCGACTTCCTCCAACCCAGTTGCAGGACGCGGCATTTGTTATGTATCTTTCAAGGCAAACCCTACATTGCCAACTAACGCAACCGCCGATATGTCCACCCTTACCGACTTCGAGTCCTTGGGCGAGCTTTCCGACAGTGGCTTCTCTGAGAGCCGCTCTATCAGCGCAAATGACCACAAGGGCGCACACGGCACTGTCATTATGACAACCATTGATAATGACACTACCAAGTACAAGGCAGCTTTCTTGGAGGTTTCCCGCGCCGCTGTTGCAAAGCTGCGTTTTGGTGACACTTCCGTTACCGAGACAACCGGTGACGTAACCAAGATTGACTTGCAGCCTTACAAGGGAACACCTCACGCCTTCGTTTTCGAAGAGGAAGAGTCCAACGGTTATAAGCGTCGTACCGTCATTAAACGCGGCGTTATCTCCGCATTTGACGAGGTTTCCCACAAGAAGGGCGACCTTATGGCCTACGGCATGGATATTACCGTCAATGATACCGATGACGGCTCGCCAGCCGTTGTTATCTACCGCGCAAAGATTAGCGCATAGCAACTATCGGACGCACCCCCTCCACGCGAGGGGGTGTTTTTTATTTATTTCGACTCGTAGAAAGTGAAACTCAATGAACGCTAAATACCTTGACATGATGAGCACGGAAGAACTAGAGGATTACGCGCAAATTCTTGGCTTTACCACTAAGGCAGCAAAGACCAAAGCAGCAAAAGTGCAGCTAATCGAGACAAAGCGTTCAGAGAGTGCAGAAGTCGAGATTTTCGGCATAAAGTTTGTTATCCCTAAGAAGAAGTTTCACGATAAGACTATCAGCGACCTTCTATCCAAGCCAAATCTAACAGATGATGACTTCACAGAAGCTATCCGCATGCTTCTTGGCGATGACCAGTACGAAACAATCTACGAAGCAGTACGCGACGAGGACGGAGTAGTCGATATCGACGGTTTAATTCTCGTGTATAAGCGTCTGTTTCAAAATGAAGCACTAAAAAACTTCTAGAGCTTGCGCAACTCGAAGAAGGCCATATCCGCGAGCTGCGACATGACTTCCGCGCATATTACCACGTTTCCTATGACGAGGTAGAGCCAGCCGAAGCAATCGACCTAATAAGGACGCTTCCAGCTGGTTCTCTTTACGTTGCCGCGGTACGTCCCGAGTATGCGTGGTCGAATGAACGCGAAGCCCTGGCAGATATCCAAGACGCCGTGAATTTGTACGGCTGGTTATTCCTTGGCAAGCCAACAGACGAGCCGCCGTCGGTGGTACGTCCTCGCGATATTGAGCGCACCAAACGAGAGCGCGAGCGAACCAAACAAGCAATTAAAAGACTCCAAGACCCAAATGTTAAATGGGAGGAGGTAACGGAATAATGGCAGAAATCGGACGTTCTGACCTTCTCATCGTTCCGAAATTTGAAAGCAAACTTTCTGACACAATCAATAAAGAACTCGGCGTCGCGTCAAAAAGCGCAAGCAATACAGGCCACGCAATCGGCACGCAAACCGCGCAAGGCTTTAGCGGCGGTTTTGCTCAAGCTGGCATTGTTGCGGGCGCCGTTAGTAGCATTGTCAACCGTGCTATGGCTTCTATCCAAGACCACGTCGGCGCGGCGGTATCACGTTTCGATACGTTGACGCTTTATCCTCGCACAATGCAGTCTTTAGGCTTTGCCGCAAAAGAGTCAACGGCAAGCATTAACTATATGTCTGATAGACTCCAGTCATTGCCTACACAGCTAGATACCATGGTTCAGACGGTCAAGGGACTAGCAGTCATCACGAACGACTTAGACCGTGCTACTAAAGTTGGCCTTGGTTTGAACGATATGCTCATCGCTTCGGGTGCAAATCAACAACTTGCTAGTGCTGCAATGGAACAGTTTAGGCAGATTTTGTCTAAAGGCAGACCAGATATGCAGGACTGGAAATCGCTTATGCAGGCTATGCCTGGACAGCTCACCCAGCTTGCACACGCTCTTCTCGGGCCGACATATAATGCGCGCGATTTGTACGCAGCTCTAGGCGGCGGCAAGCAAAAAGAAGGCGGCGCAATTTGGGGTACGGTATCTATCGACCAGCTTATCGATGCAATTATCCGCTTAGACCTTGAAGGCGGAGCGGGTATTACCAGCTTCAAAGACCAGGCACAAACAGCCGCGGGCGGCATTGAAACGCAAATGGCGAACATGAACAACGCCATTACGCGCGGCCTTGCTGGAACGCTTGAAGCTATCGGAAGCGTGAATATCGCGTCCTTCTTTGGCGATGTTCGCGGTGGTATCCTTGCTGGCTTTAAGACATTCAACGGCTTTATCAAAGACGCAGTGCCTACAGTTAAAGCGGCAATTCCAGTATTCCAAGCACTAGCACCCGCCGTTATTGGCGGCGTTGCGGCATTTTCGCTGTTCGGCAAGGTAGAGCCTATCTTAAAAGCTACTAGCACGTTTAACATGCTTGCCAAAGCAGCTTCGCAGTTTGCATACGGCGGCGTGTTTGGTGTTATTAAAAACGGCTTTACGTCCCTCATAAGCTCAATTAACCCCGTGACCGTCGGTATCGTTGCTCTTGGTGCGGTCGTTGGTATTGCCGCTTCGCAGTTCATGAAGATGAAAGAGCATAGCGACAGCGTGGCTAGCGGCTTGAAATCGATTAACGACGTTGCCAACCAGTCGCACGGCTTGAGTACGTATTCGTCGATGATGGACAAAATCACCGATAACGCGGGCGGCGCGGCCATGTCTGTTGATGCGCTCATGAAGTCAATCTCTGATAGTAATTCTAAGATTGCAAGCACGCTTTCAGAAGCAACAACTAACGTTGGAACGCTTGAACGCGCTAGAACAATCATTAGTAATTACGCAGGCGCGACAGACCTATCAACACAGGCACAAGGCCAGCTATCGTGGGCACTTTCCACGCTCAACGAGCAATTAGGCTTGAACATTTCCTCTACCGACGTGATGAACAATTCATACACAGACGCAAACGGAAACGTTCAGAAGCTCACCGACTCAATCAACGAGCTTGTATCTGCTAAGGAAAAGGAAATCAAAACAGCCGCGCTTACTGAAACGCTTACAGAGCAGTACAAGCAGCGTGCGGCCGCGGCTCAAAGCCTAGCAGAAGCAGAACGCAAGCTAAATGCAGAGTATAGCGATGCAGCCCGTGAGGACTTCATTAACAAGCAAGTCGGTACATCAGACGGCGAGGGCGGCACTGTTACACGCGAGCAAGCCGAGCAAGATTGGCAACGCCGCAAAAACGGCTCACAACTTGGCCAAGACGCACGCGACGCACGCAAAGCATACGAGGAACTAGACGCAGCCGTTAGACAGACGGAAGGCGATTTGGAGGTTAACAGCAAGGCTGTTGACGCTAATTCAGACGCTTATAACGGACTTGTTAGCCAACTTTCTGACCTCACGCAAGCATATGTCAAGCAGCACGGCTCACTTGCGGACTTCTCTAGTGACCTACAGTCACTCGGAGCAGATACAACGCAGCTTGGCGACCTTACCGACGAGCAGTGGCAGCGCATCGCGCAAGCATACGACGGCACGGCAGCTTCTTTGGTGCAGCCTTTGCGCGACTTGGGCGTAACTCTCGACGATACGGCCATTAAGGCGCAGGAAGCCACCAAGCAGATTAACGACGCTCTCAATAGCTTTGGCGCAAACGATGCTATCGAGAGTGTAGGTATCAACGTCAACGACCTGTCCGCAGCCATGGCAAACGCTGGTATTACCGTTCAAGACTTACAAGCAATCGGCAGCGAAAACTTCAAAGCCCTAGCCATTAACTCTAATGGCAATATCCAGTCAATCATTGCAACGGTGCAATCGCTCAATACGCAGGGTGTCAACGATAAGTCATTCACTATTACGGCACACGATAACGCGTCGAGTGTTTTACGCAGCGTCAAAGCAGAGCTGAACAGTCTTCACGACAAGAACATTCTTGTAAACCTCATGAAGCAGAACGCGGCAGGCGGTATCCGTGCTAACGCGGCAGGTGGACTTCGCATGCACGCTGACGGCGCAATCGTTAACCGCGCAACACCGCTTGATATTGTCGGCGAAGACGGAGCAGAAGCAATTATCCCGCTCACAAACAAGCGTTACGTGAAGCCATTTGCCGACGCAGTAGCGGAAGGCATACTCGGACAGTCCACAAACGACGCGCTTATTCGTTGGCTGGCTCAAAACCTCGGTGCAATCATTGCCGCGAGTGCTCCAGTCGTAACCGTTTCAGAGCGCGAGCAACGCCGACAGATTAGGGAGATGATGGCGTAATGTCACAAGCACAATTTATTACCGCCGACGGCACGACGTTTGACATCTCCGGTAATTTTGGCACGCTTATGTTTGGCGATGATTTAGCGGGCTGGGAATGGCGAAGCAACGCAACGCGTTTTAGTCGTGAAGCCAGGACGTACAGCGTTGAACTGGTAGCGCAAACCACCACGCAGCGCGAAGAAGTCGAGCGATTGTTAACGCTTGCAGATTACGACACCGAGCGCGGTTTGCCCGATAAACTCGTAATCGATGGCTGGTATATCAACTGTAATATCGTTGAGGGCGGCGTATCGAACTGGTACGCCGCTTCTCGTACGTGGCAGCTCAAATTACAGGCTAAAAACCCTATTTGGTATCGCGAGCGTACTATCTCGTTCATGCCGCAAAGCGCAAGCAATGAGCAGCTAACAGGCCATGACTACCCGCACGACTACCCGCACGACTACGGCACATCTGCGCGAGGTTCGCAGTTTGAGAACACGAGCCAAACGCCGTGTGATTTCCGACTAACTGTTTATGGTTACGCAGTAAACCCCTCAATCTATATCGCGGGTAATACGTACGGCGTGGACACTACCGTTCCAGACGGCGGCTTGCTCGTCATCGACAGCACGAAGAAACGCAGCATGAACCGCGACAGTGTAGTTGTTAAGGACAAATACGGCAACGCGACAGACGCGTTCAAGTATCGCGTTCGCGGTATTGAAGGTTCGGGGTCGTATATCTTCCAGCGTATCCCGCAGGGACTTCACAACGTCACTTGGGAGCAATCATGGGGCTTTGACCTTACGTTGATTGAGCGAAGGGCGGCTCTACCGTGGATATAATCTTACGAAACAAGGACGGGGAAGATGAATTTATCATTGACCCCGTTTCTCTTGATATCGCTGTAGGCATTGGTACTAACGCAGAAAACGAATTTGAGTTGACCGTTCCAGCTCACGCACCACGTGCAGAGCGGGGACAATTCGTGTACATCGAAGGCACGTCATACGGCGGCATGATTACCCGCATTAAAAGTGACGGCGCGTATAAGTGGTGCGGCCAAACGTGGCATGGGCTACTCAACAACCGCGTTATTCTCGCACCCTCCGACGGCGACAACGTCTATTTTAACGGCGATATGCACCAAGTATTGAAATATTGGATATCGTCGCTTTCTTTAACGCCCGTCTTTGAGGTATCAGACGAAACATGTGCAATCGTTGCAAACAATTACCAAGTGCCGCTCTATTCGACGCTCTATGAAGCCCTAACGGGCGCATTAGACGCGCTAGGCGGTAAGTTGCGTATTCAGTGCAACGACCGCCGCGCCGTGCTTTCTATCATTCCGCGCAAAGACTGGACGGAAGACGAAGAATTCGACACGGCTTTGACTAACGTTAAAGCGGATATCGATTTTTTGCCGTTTAACCACCTTGTATGTCGCGGCAAAGGCCAAAAGGGCGAACGATTAGCCGTTGACCTTTACGCAGATGAACACGGCAATATCTCACGTATGAAGTCGCAAAGCGGCGTTTATGAGCGTTCCTTGTATTACAACTATTCGGCAGCCGACCAAGCAACGCTTGAAGCCGACGGCAAAAAAAGACTCCAACAGTACATCGATGAAGCAAAGAAGCTAACCGTTGTTTTGACTGATACGTCCGATAGATATGACATCGGCGACATTGTCGGCGGCTTTGACGACAAAACAGGCTGGAGTGCAAAAGCACAAGTAACAAAAAAGGTTGTGACGCTCGACAGCGCGGGCGTTGTCAAAGTCACGTATACCACGGGAGACGCGAAATGAGAAAAAACAACTATGTGCACCTAGAGTGTGACGTTAAGGGGTGTGAGCACAAGCTCGACGTTCCCGAGAAAGATGTTAATACCTACGGCTGGGTTGTAGGTGCTGAACGTATCGACGCACAAGGGCGCACGAAGAAATACGACCTCTGTTTTGACCATGCCATGCGTTGGCGATATCTAATGCAACAGCACGACGCAGAGGTCGACCTTTTGATTTCAAAAGGCATCGTCAAAGACCACGCATTTTAGGAGGTAGCACATGGCATTTGATTTTGTAACGTCGCGCCAAAATAAAGCTCATGTAACCGCGGAGCAGGCAGGCGCGTTGAACATTTCCATCTTTGGTAACGGTAGATACATTACCAAGTACGCGCAGGGCTTAGCCGTTTCCGTGGCATCGAGCAACAAGATTAACATTGCTCCGGGCGCGCTAATCGTTGATGGTCGCTTTGTCGTCAATGAGCGAGCCGAGCAAGTAAGCATTGCTAACGGTACGCAGGGCAAATGGCGCAAAGACCTTGTTATTCTTACGCTCAAAGTTGACGCATCAACTGGTATCGGAACTACCGCACTATCAACCATTCAAGGCACGCCAGCCGTAACGCAGGACGCGGCAAAAGACCCCGCATATACGCCAGGCGACCTCTCAAAGGGTCAATATCAAGCGCAAGTGCCCATTGCTCGTGTCATGCTGAACGGCCTAACGCCAACAGTAGAGCACGCATTGCCTACCGTTTCCGCGCTCACTAGCGAGAACTTCGAGATTATATCGTGCGAACCGCCTAGCGGGTACAGCGGTTCAAGCAAGAACCTATGGCACGTTTATCGTAACGGCACAAGCGTTACTATCCACGTGCGCGTTTGGCTTGACCAAGGCATTAAAAACGACGCGTTATTGTGTCCGTTCCTTATTCCGGAAGGTTCGCGACCTCCAAAGGTCGATAGCAGCAAGTACAACGCAGACGGATACGAGAATATCTACTATAACGACGCGATTTGTCCTGGACATTCCGATGTTATTAGTGCTATATCCGCTCGCCCCGACGGCAAGATTTACATGCAGGATATGGGCGGGGCAACCTCGCGCGACTGGCGTTACGGCACTCTGACGTACACCGTCGCCCCCTTTTAAGAGTGTAGGGAGGTGACACGATGAACCCTATTACGTTTGAGCAAGTGGTCGCGTTGCTGTCGTTCCTTGCAATGCTGGTAAGCATGTTCAATGGCGCACGCACCCTCGCAAAGAGCAACCAAGAAGGCGCGGAGCGTTTAGTCCGCATTGAAGAAGGCATTAAGAGCTTACGCAAAGACCTTGAAGAAAATCAGAAGGCATTTGCGGCTTATATGGCACGTACGGACGAAAGTATTTCTAACGTTCGCTCGACAATCAACGACCACACCGCCCGTTTGGCGGTCGTAGAGGACGCAGTAAAAAGCAACTCGGGACGGCTTGGCCGCTTAGAAGCGGCGCACGACCACGAGCACGCAGGACATTAATAACCGTATGAAAGGAAACATTATGAATGAGTGGGTTAAAGCAGCACTGGTACGAGCAATCAAGACCGCAGCGCAAACCGCAGTAGCACTTATCGGCACAAACGCAATCGGCATCACGGGCGTTGACTGGGTGGCCGTTGCTTCCGCGGCAGCACTCGCCGCCGTTGTATCACTGCTCACCTCTATTGCAGGTATTCCCGAGGTTAGCGGTGGCAAATCTCCATTGGAGGGTAGATAATGGCTGATTTTTCGGGCGAAATTACCGCCGACGTTTGGGCGCCTACATCGGCGTTTGACTCTGGACGTGGCGGGCATAGCGTTCAATACATAGTAGTACACCATGAAGCGGCTGTCGGTTTGACGGCCGCTTCTTTGTCTTCGATGTGGTCGCGTATGCAGTCACAGAGCGCGCATTACTCGGTAGACGGCGACGGCGTAATCGCCCAACACGTATACGAAAGCGATACCGCTTGGGCGTGCGGCAACTGGACGGCCAACCAGTCCAGCATTTCGATTGAGCATGCGAACAACTCCACGAACCCGTGGACGGTATCAGAAGCAACCCTAGAGAGCGGCGCGCACCTCGTGGCCGCTCTTCTTATTAAGTACGGCTTGGGATACCCGCGTTGGGGCGGAAACGTCCGTCCGCATTCGCAGATTGTCGCGACGGCGTGCCCTGGCGAGCTTGCAAGCTCACAGAACGCGCAATACATGAGCCGCGTTTGCTATTGGTACGAGGTAATGACCGGCACACGAACCGTCGAGGAGCGCGGCTGGCACACCAACGGCAAGGGTTCTTGGTGGTATCAGACGGGCGCAACGTCCGACGATTACGCCACAGGCTGGCTTAAAGTCGGCGACGGCTGGTATTACTTCAACGAGTATGGCTGGATGCTTACTGGCTGGGTATTCGCTCCATGGGGCGGCTCGGAGAAGTACTGGTGGTACTTCGGCGATGATGGCGCATTGCAGTTCGATAAGTGGGTTGAGTACAATAACGGCTGGTATATGCTTCTGTCTGACGGTCGCATGGCTACTGGTTGGCAGGAGCGCGACGGTAAGCGTTATTACCTCGACGAGACAGGCCGCATGGCCGCAGGCTGGCTAAAGCTGGATAACGACTGGTATTATCTGCGTTCCGACGGCTCGTGTGTAGTCGATGGCTTGTACGAGGTCGGCGCGGATAACATTTGTGCGTTCGATAAAGATGGCCGTTTGCTCACAGGTGACATTACTGTAACCACGAACGACGACGGCTATATCTCGGGCGTTAAGTAATACGTCTAGAGCTGCTCGGAAGAGTGCAAGACTAGACTTGTAACCCCTCTTGCTTCGGCAGGAGGGGTTCTTTTTTTATGCCAATTTAGTATAATGGACGTACTAAAAAAAAGAGCGGTTACTTGCTCTTTATACGGGCTGTGTATAGCGCATAGCCCTAATTTTTTATTTCGATTTGCTATAATATTCGTGCTGAACCCGCTAGGCTTAACGATTTCGTTAGCAAACTTAGCGGGTGTTTTTATGCCTAAGACGAACGCCTAAATAAATACCCTCGCCCGTGTGGTTGAGGGTATTTTTATGGGTATTTACTCGACTTCGATTTTTGCGTGCCTTAAAACGGCTTAGAACAAGCCGTTTAACTGGGGAAACGTAGCTATAAACTAGCCAATATGAAGCGTAGAACAGGTACGTTGCTTTGTGTCCTTAGCATGTCCTAAATCTCTAAAACACACCAATTTAGTTAACCAGCTTTTTACATAACAGCAGGTAAACTATAGTATAAAACATACAAACATTACTAGACAATACTATACCTTTATCATTCAAAGGTTGATTTACGCCTCACTTGGGTAGAATGCCAAAGATATGTTTTTAACGATTGGAGTTTTATGAGCAACGAGGGCAAAAAGGTAAAGGTCCACTACGTAGGCACTCTTGACGACGGAACTAAGTTTGACTCCTCCCGCGATCGCAACGAGCCACTGGCATTCACCTGCATGGCTGGTCAAATGATTCCTGGTTTTGACGAGGCTGTTAAAGATATGACCGTTGGCCAGATTGTTG
>ERZ773197.171-NODE-171-length-54673-cov-10.794866_pt1 | contig 54673 bp, 52 predicted proteins | sample MGYA00580999_ERZ773197 | MGnify/ENA primary metagenome ERZ773197 (study PRJEB29015, sample SAMEA2738166) | human oral metagenome | biome: human oral; feature: human-associated habitat; material: saliva | place: China | collected 2185 ...
TATTTTTCGTTTATATGATTAATCATTTATATTATAAACCAAAAAGATTTTTTTTACAATATCAGATTTTTTTATAATTTCCATTATTATGTTTGATAAATCGTATATAATATGTTATTATTTACCTATCAATATTTACAATAAACAAGGAGGTTTTAATGAGAAGTTTATCAGGTATTCAGCCTAGCGGTATCCTGCATATAGGAAATTATTTTGGAGCAATAAAACAGTTTGTGGAACTTCAGGATCAGTATGAAGGTTTCTACTTTCTTGCTAACTATCACGCTCTTACATCTTCTCCTAATGGTGAAAATTTAAAACAAAATACAATAGAAGTTATTTTAGATTATCTTGCTCTGGGTCTTGATCCGGAAAAATCTACACTGTTCCTGCAGTCAGATGTTCCTGAACATACAGAACTGGCATGGATTTTAGCAAATGTTACGCCAATGGGTCTGATTGAAAGGGCTCATTCGTATAAAGACAAGATTGCAAAGGGAATTAAGCCTAATATGGGATTATTCACATATCCTGTATTAATGGCTGCAGATATACTTATGTACGATCCTGATATAGTGCCTGTTGGAAAAGATCAGAAACAGCACGTGGAAATTACAAGGGACATTGCAATTAAATTTAACGAAACATATGAAAAGGAAGTCTTCAAGCTTCCAAAGGAAAAAATTGTGGAAAGTGTTGCTGTCGTTCCTGGAACTGACGGAGATAAAATGAGTAAGTCATATGGAAATGTTATAAATATGTTCTTTTCTAAAAAGGAACTAAAAAAACAGATTATGAGTATTGTTACTGATTCTACTCCTCTTGAAGAGCCTAAAAATCCAGACAATAATATTACAAAACTGTATTCTCTTTTTGCTACTGAAGCTGAAACTGAAGAGCTTAAACAGAAATTCCTGGCTGGAAACTTTGGTTACGGACACGCAAAAACTGAATTACTTGATAAATTTATGGATTATTTTGCTCCATTCAGGGAAAAACGTGAAGAACTTGTAAATAATATGGACTATGTATATGAAATTCTTCAGAAGGGTGCTGAAAAAGCCCGTTCAATTGCCACTGCAAAAATGGATGAAGTTAGAAGCGTAGTGGGGTTACTGGATAAGAATTATTAGGATTTGAATAAATGATAGAAAAACAGCTATAACTTGAATAGATTATGGCTGTTTTTTTGTATGTTCTTCTGCTATTAATTCAAACTAAGCTAAATACTATCCAGTATTTCATTTACAAATTTACATTTTATTTTAAATTCTTTTATTTTCTCAATATCCATATTTGACAATACTTTAAGTTCTTTTCCTATTTTTTCATATATTTTTTTTAATACCAAATTTTCTTCAAGATTATCTCCCAGTCTTCTAAAATTTGCCATAACTTCCCAACCTAATTCTTTTGCTATTTCTTGTTCCAGTGTTATTTCATGATTTTTATCCATATTTCTTCTCCTTTTTTACCTAATAAATTTTTGGTAAAGATTCCTATATTTTTCATATAAAACCTAAATATATGCTATAATAATTAAATAATATCAATTTTTATGGAGGAATGACAATGAGAAAATTAAATCCAGAAATAGAAAAAAGATTAAGTAGTGCAATATATAACGTTGAACTTGCATGTGGGAAATGTTCTGTAGAAGAAATTGAAATTTTAAGAAAAAGTGCATATGGTGAAATTTCAGATGAAGAATTTAAAAAACAAATATTATTACTTGCAAAAAAATAGAATTTTTTTAATTTTCGTCACTGAAATATATCAGATTTCACTTTGAAACATAATTACTCTTAATGGTGTGAAATTTCTTTATGGAATTCTATTTCTTTTTCTGATATTACTGCCATTCTTTCTCACTCTCTTTTTAGTTTTTATTTGCTTTTCCAAACTCAAAGTTATCGTATATTTACTTCAAGAATTAGCAATTATTTTAGATATCCGTGTTTGACAATAGCTTAAAAGTTTTCTTTAAAACTAATATCTTTTACTGATTTTTTATACGAAGCATTTTAAAAATAATAAAAATTATATATTATAACATATGTTATATAACATTTTATTGGGTTACACTTTGGGTTACACTTTGGGTTACACTTTGGGCAAAAGGTTTCACTTTAAGTGTAACCTAACACCTGTTATTTATGATTTTCCTTAGTTATATATAAATAATATATATTAATAAGTAACTCAATCATCATTTAAGTAATTTATTAATGAAAATTCAATTCTTTTTCTTTCTATTTATGTGAAATATAGATTAAAAATAATTGTGGTTTACTCTTTGTTTTCATCTATTGGTTGAAACGCTCTAAAAGTTTTCTTATTCCTCTTAACAACTTTAATTTTCAACCTATGAATATCATAAATAGCTTCTCTTAACATCTTTTTACTCGCTGTTAAATCATTTTCTTCACACCATTGCTCAAATTCCAAGTATATTTCCTGATTTGTTTTCCCAATTATATCCTCTCTCGTTAAATCCTTTACATATATTTCAGCTCCATTGTTTTCTTCATGATATTGTCTGTTAAAATCTGCCACGATATTACAATTTGTAAAATCTCCATTTTCATATAATCTTTTATACCCTTCAATAATTAACCTTAGCCAGTATTCCAAAGCCTTCTGAGTAGTCAATTTAGTAATAAACCTTGGATCTTTTCTCTTTGGTTTGGAGTACATAGGAAGCCAAAGAACTCTACGCTTATAACTTTCTCCTTTTTCCCATGATTTCAATATGTGATTTGATGTAAATATCAAACTTGTAGTCATAGCTGCTGACGTTGAATTTTTAAACATTTTTCTAATTTCCACATAGTCACAGGTAGAAATATTTTTCAACATCTCCATATCCTTGCCATTAATTGGCTGGTCTTGAATATCATCACCTAAATTAACCAATTTACCATCCATACTGTACGTATATCTCTCATCTGACATTTGCTTTATCTTCAACCCACTACAATTCTCTCTGTTCAAAATACTTCTGATAATACTTAATAAAGTTCCTTTACCATTTCCTCCATCTCCTACAAAAATAAAGAACTTTGCCAGAGACCTTTTCACTTCTGGATCAGTAATTAAACCATGTGCTAAAATTTCAAATAGCAAATCTCTATACTTCTCATCATTATTAGTCAATTGAGCCACATAATTATCAACTATTTCAACTGGTTCAGCTTCAGGTTTATAATCTAATTCAACATAGTAAGGAGTAAATTCCTTATAGTCATCAATTTCAACAAACTCTCCATTTATTAGTACACCATTATTAAATTTTATATTAAAAATAGTATCTAGCGGTATCTTTTTACTTCTGTACAGCATTTGTTTACAAACTTCGTCCACATAAGCAGTCTTCTGGTCTCCAACCATACTGTAAATCATATGTTTTAATGACAATTCATCGTTTTCATATTTAGTACCGTTATAACAATAAAGCTCATTTTTATAAACACAAGTGTTGAAATCTTTAATCATTTTAGTAGCTACCAAATATTCACCATTTTTTGTTGCTTCAAATCCAGTATCCCTCATAATTGTTTCAAACTCATTTTCATCTAAGGGGTCTGCAAATATGTACTGATTTATAAAATGGAGAATCCTTTTTTCTTCAGCATACCCTGCCAACTTAGCACGATGCGAAAAAAGTGCGTTATTTCTTCCATCATTTTCACTAAGGCCCAACATACTTTCAAATTTTCTGTTAGCTTGGAATATTTCAGGTAATTCCTGTCTCACATCATTTCTTTCAACTTTTCTATGTTTTCCGTTTCTTTTTATCGTACAGCTTTTAGTGTTTCCTGTATGCTTATACTCTATTTTAAAACCTAGAGGACACACTCTAGCAGCTCCACGAAATCCTAGTGGTTTCTTGAAGTATAAATGCACTCCTCTATCCGTCCATACAGTCCGTGTACGAATGTTAAAGTACTTTAGCAATACTTTTATTGTCTCAATGTCTAAACAGTCTATATCGACCACCAAATCGTCATCAGTCAACAACCAACCAGCGTCTTTAAAGTAAGTATCATTATCAGATATTTCAGCATTTTTAGCAGCATGTTTTTGACCTGGTTTATACTCTATATACATCTATTATATCTCCCACATTGTCAATTTCTTGTTTATAATTTGATAATAATGGTTCAGGTCAACAATTTTCTCGAAGTTTTCTAGTTTACTGCAATCGTCATTCCACAAGAACATTTTTTCAGGAGCGTCGGCAAACTTAACAAGCCCTCCGTCTAATCTTTTCTTACTCAATTGAATTCCGTTGTTTCTACAAGCAAAAACTCTATTTATATTCTGATATTTCTTATTGTCCTGGTCAAAAGTTCCTTGATAAGTTCTTCCTGCTTGAAGTATATACTGATACAATTCAGGCTTAGTTCTATTTTCAATCAATGTTTCAAGTACATCTTTATTATGCACCAATTTATTTACAACAGCTATATCAATGATTCTAGCATTGTTATTACTAAAATATTTGTCACCACTAAACTTATTAACATCTCCACCTTTACATTTAATATAATCCCCTTTTACACCTATATAGTTATTAACATCTTTCTGAATAAACAAATCAAAGTTATCTTCTTCCAAATTTAATTTAAATTCTTTCTCCCATTGCTCTTTTACTGCCAAATACTCAGTGGAGTTAGTTGTAAAAGCCACACCATCAGTATTTATATTAATTATTTGGCAACTATCCGACAATCTTTTACACAATTCATATAGCGCTATTTGACCATAAACGCATACGGAATAAGCAGCACGAGGATTATTTAAGACAGAATATTGATTATTTAAGTTTCCATACACCGAATTAAGAATTAATTTAAGAGCGTCACTTTCTAGCTTATCTTTATGTTTTATCTCAACCCTACGGTTCAATATATCTATATATTTACTTGTAGCAGGGCCTAGGGCGTTTAGCAGAATGATTATATTAGGATACATGCTCGTAACATCTAATAATTTTACATTTTTAACTCTAATTGGCTTAGATGGTGCTCCATGCAGTCCTCCAAATCCAAACTGAATGTCATTCCCAAACTCTTTTTTCGTTATTGTCTTGGTCTTCAATTCAAATGCTGGTTCATTCAACTGTAGCCACATTTCTTTTACTTCTAAATCAACTTTATCCAATAGGTTTTCTTCAATTCTGATACTGCTCCATTTATTTATTTTTCCAGAAGTAGTAAGCAGATTCCCTGATATAGTTGTTGTATTCCATTTTTTAGCTTTACTGTTTCCAAGTTTTTTTACCAATAGTTCTTTTGTCTTAAAATAAGAATTTTCCCTCAGTTTATACACTTCAATGGTTGTATCCACATCATACCCACAATAAAAGATTGCTTCTTTCAGTTCCTCGTCTGTCAATTTCCTATCTATATCAAACGACACACTGCTTTCAAGTATCATTTTACCCATATTTCCTTCAATTTTTTTTAATCCTGGTTTAGATACATTAATTTGCTGGAAACAGTCAAGACTATTTATGTAGCTATCCACTTCCTTATCTGCGTTATTTCCAGAGATAATTCTGTCATTAAATTCTTTTAATTGATAATTACTCCAACCTCTTATCATTTTTGTAAGAACTAAGTCGTCATAAAAGTAGTTGTTATAACCAACTAGAGTTTTACCTTTTATAAAATCTCGAAGTTCTTCAAAATCATTGTGAAATATTCTCAATGTATTTTTATTTATATCTTTAAAAACCACAAAAGCGTCATACTTATATACCTCAATATCATAAAATAATAGATTTTCCATACATCAATCCTTTCAATAAAGGGACATCGTTTGACATCCCTTTATATAATTACTATTTCTTTTTATTTTTCTTAACTAATGGCTTAATATCTACCCAGATGAATCTACCGCCAGCTTTTTTTACTTCAAACATTACAGTTCGACCTATCAACTCATCTTTATTTTCTACATCTACCCCAAATTTATTTTTAAATTGTTCTAACTTTTTCACTTTTTCCTGAGGATTGATAAAGAATTTTTTCATTCCATCGACCCATTTGGCATAAACCATTTTATTTTCATAGATTTTTCCTTCATATTCAATATGGATTTTAATTCCCACATCATCTAACTTAATTTCTTTGATTACAGCTTCATCAATCAGTCCTAATTCCTCATCAGTAAACTTATCCACTGAGCTTGTTTCCCACAAACTGCAATATGTATTGTAATCATAAATATCTTTTCTAACTCCTACACAATTATGTAAATCATCAAAATCACAATTAAAATATTCCTGACACCATTTCTCTACTTTCTCAGCTTTTTCAGGATCATCAACAAACTTCGCTTGAGTTCCTGACCAGCTTTGTTTATTAAAATTAACTTCTCTTATTTCTCCAGCTTCTTCATGTAAAAAAGTCATAATTGCTTTTTTTCCTTCATTTTCATAAACTACTTGTACTAATTCTAAATCTTTTAATAATTCCATCTATTTTTCCTCCATAATATATTTAATTTTATTTTCTTTTAATAACATTTCAGTCAATTTTGCGTCTTTTTCATCTGATATGATAAAAATGTATTTTTTATCAGACTTTTCTGCCTTCTTCATAACTTCTTCAACTTTTTTATTCTTTTCTTCCCTTGCTTTTACATTCTCAATAGATTGTGCTAAGTTAAATGTTTCCAAATATTCTTTTAGAATCTCATTGTCTCCAAGATTCTTTATAACTCCAATATCCATTTTTCTTTGTTCTAACCATTCAGACAATTCGTTTTCCAGTTTATCTAGCGAAGTCGTTTTATTAGCCATACTTTCTTTAAAGAAATTCTCAAAAGTTATTACATCATTGAAATCATAGTGTTTCACTTTATCTTCAAACATTTCTTTAATTACAGTTTTTTTATTATTTCTTTCAGTTTCTTCCATTTCTCGTATTTGACTTCTAACAGTGTTATCAGCTTCTTTTACAATTGCCACTATCTCTTTTACTTGTGCTTCAAAGTCGTTATAAGGTTTCAACATCTCTTTTTTTATCTTGATTCTATGATCTTCCAGTTTTTTCACATCTTTATTGACTTCAGCTATCAGTTTTTTAGATTCTTTGATATTTTCTTCTGTTACTTCAACTTTTTTTAAATTCTCACTTAAATTTAATGCTCTCTCTTTTATGTACTCATAAGCGTTGAAATTTATTTTCCCAACTTCAAATTCAACAATCCCTGTTTCATTAATATTCATTAATTTACTCATATTCTTACTCCTCTTCCCATTCAATATTATCATAAGCATAATCTACTAACAGTTTCACAACTTTTGAAGCAGAATAGCCTGTCGCCTCTTTTATTTCATTTATAATTTCGTATGTATCCGTTCTCACTTTTACAGCAATATTCCCTGATTTAGATTCTCTTTTTCTTATTCTTGTTAAAATTAACTTCTCCATCTATTTTCTCCTATTCTATTTTTTAATAAAATCTCTCACTTTTATGTAATTCTATAAATTTACTGTCGCTATTTTTTCTATGCATGTAGTAGAACGCTTTTGCACTTTGTGTTGAAAGATGTCTTTTAGCATTTTGAAAAGCGTCATACTTATATGATTTGTCGTTCATAATTAATTCTATCTTCTTCTCATCATGATTACTCTCAATAAAGAAATAATCATATTTAATATCAGGAGCATTCTCAAGCGTTGATGTATCTGTTGCATAAATTACATCATTATCGCCTATTTTGAATACATAACCTGTTGTTACTACATCGTGTATGCATTCAAAAGGAATTACTTCCATTTCTCCAATTTGATAACTAATTTCTGTACTTAAAATCTTTTCCAGTTCTCTTTTCCCGACTTCCATAGCCACTTCATAATTTGAATAAATCTTAATATGCTTCCATTTATTCCTAATACTCTTGAATGTAGATTTTTTCAAATGGTCTGAATGTTTATGAGTAATGAAAAGATATTCTATATCTTTCAAATAATCTTTTAATTTTGCATAAGGAACTCCGCAATCAACTAAAATATTATTGTTAATAATCATGGCATTTCCTTTACTTCCTGATTGTATTACCCTGTATTCCAATATTCCTCCTAATCTCTTAACGCTAAAGGCATCATTAAATAAAGCCAGTCATCACTAGCGCCACCTTTAACAAGTACCGTACTCTTATTATTGAGCATTTTCATCACTACTGTCTTGTCCTTGATTTTTTTAATAAAATCCAGCAGGTATTTCACTTCTAATGCTATTTTTAAATCATTGCCATTCTGAATTGTTGCCAGCTCTTCTTTAAATTCTGAATGTCCGTCATTTGATTTTATTAACAATTTGTTCTGTGTGAAGTTAAATACCGCTCCATTTCTATATTCAAGAGAATTTTTAGCCACAGAATAAGCACGTTTAAGTGCGGATATAAAATTTTTAGTGCCTAAGACTACCGTTGTTCTATCTTTATCCAAGCTAGATATTATAGTTTTGTAATCTGGGAAAACAAGGTCAACTAACCTGGATACAACTTCTATTCCTACAAATTTAAACGATATTTCTTTTTTTTCTATAGAAACTGCTGTCATTTCATCAGGCGCACCTAATTTAGATTTCATAACTTTTAAAAGTCCTTTAACGGTTTCCAGAGGTATGCTCACACCAAAATCTTCAGGCTTATTTGGGCTAGGATTTAATTGAACTCTTGCATAGGCCAAACGGTAGGTATCAGTCCCAATAGCCTTTAAATGTTTTCCATCTAAATCAAGCCTCACACAATTTACAGCAAAGTTTTCAACATTTGTGGAAGCAGAAAACATTACATTCTCAAAAAGATTTTTCAAGTCTTCCTTCTGAAACGAATAATATTCTGGCACTTTTACACTTTCAAAGTCAGGAAAAGGGTTTCCTGTTATCAATGAAATTTCTCCCTTAGAATCATTTGTCTGGACAATTATTTTATCCTTTTCAACTGCGATTGTAACATCATTACTGGAGATTCCTTTTACCAGATCCTTAAAAATTTTACAGGGAACTAGAGCTTTTCCACCGCCAGATATTTCTCTTGCAATTTCAATCCTTACAGATTTTTCCGAATCCGAAGCTCTTAATATTAAAACATTTTTCTTTTCATCCGCTTCTATAAATATCCCTTTCAAATATTCTTTTCCAAACTTCTTTTTTTCTGCAAAATTTTCTGCAATTTTAACAGCTTCCAGAAGTTTCCAAGTTTTTACTGTCGCTTTTAGTTTACCTTCCATTCCTTTTCATCCTTTCATTGATTTAATAGGCTGACATCAGTAAAAATGACAATTACATTATTAATAAATATTTAGGAAGTATAATGTCAGCCAAGTTTTTTATGGAGTTTCTTCTCTCCAAAGTATTGATTTAATTGTCTAAATTTGCTATAATTAAGATGAGTTAAGACAAGCACTCATCCTGTTTTAGCCAGTGTTAGACAGTCGCTGGCTATTTTTTATTTTCATAGCCTCTTTTCTTTTACATCCAACCCAGGCAATTTCAAGTCCAGCCTCTTCAAATGCTAATAAAGTTATAGCATCCTGTTCAAAGTCGGCTTCTCCTCCTTCTATGATGACTTGTTTTATTTCCTCAAATTTTTTGTCTGTTTTTGTAATAAATGTTTTAATATACATTCTATTTTTCTTGTCAAAATCTTTCAGTTTTACCTGTATAAATCTCTTAAAAATGTTGTAGTATGCAAATATCACAAGTATCTGTTTTGTCGCAGTTTCAGTATCTTTATACCTAGTTTTTAGGTATCTGCTAAACTTAGTTTTTATATCTCCGAGTTCCCACTGATACATTTTAGAAAACTCCGCAACTACAAATTCATTTTTGAAGTCCTGTATCTTACGTTGATTAGGATTCTGCAGCTCTTCATAGTCGAACTCTTTTACGAGCCTTGTTATACTCCTAAAACTTCTCTGTATGATGTCCTCAAGTCCAAAGGTGCACCACAAGGTATTTTCTTCGTTCAATTTTGGTATTTTGGTATCACCTCTTAAAATGTTTCCATCCGTGATTCCGGGAATATTAAAATAATTTCTGTAGTGCTTGCATAAATTTGATAATCCCATCATCGAGAACACCTTTGCCCTTTCGTTTTCGTCCGTTGAAAATTTAGTATAGTCTTTTGCTTTTGATACAAATACCCGTCTTTCTTCTTTCTTTTTTAATTTTCTCTTTATTTTCATAAATAATCTCCGTTTTTACTTTCTCTTAAATAGTGATGACCACCAAAGCAGTATTGCCAATATCAAAGGGAATGCTAAATTTCCTCCAGCAATCCAATGCCCTTTTCCCCTAATCACTTCCAGCTGAACCAGTAACGTCATTGTTACCAGGAATATTATCTTTATCAAATTTTTCAACGTCAGCATTTTCTTCCTCCCATTTTATAGCCTCTTCTTTGTCCATTTCTATCTCAAGTTTTCCCTGACTGTCATTTTGATAGCCCAACCTTTCTTATAAGTTTCCTGATTCTGTTCTTAATTTTTCTTTCTTCCATTTTTCTTCTTGTTTCTTTATTTTGATTGTTTACCATTACTAATACATCGTATTTCATTTTAAATTCACATCCTTTTTCTAGTTTATATATTTCATTTCCAAAAATTTCTTATAGCTCATGCCCACATATCTTTCAACCTGTATTCGCTGTATGTCATAATCCCAAGCACCACGTGGCTTGTCTCTTGTTGGTTCTCTAGTCTGTACTGCTGTACCAAATTTAAGTCTTCCTGTCTGCAAGCCCACCCTCACATATTGCTGTCCTTTTCCTATAAATTCAGCAGCTTCTTTTATTGTTAATTGTAACTTTGCGGCCTGTTTCCTTATCCACGATTCTGAAACTTCCATAGTCTTTTTTCCTTTCCGGGATTGCCGTCCCTTAATTTTTTTTGGTGTTTGTTCTTTTTTTCCATTACTTAGTCCCTTAACGGTGTTTTTTTAAAGTGTTGTGGCTAAACATTTTGGCTTATAACCTCTAAGGATTCAAAATCTATTAATCTTAATGATATTTTTTGAACCTTTTTTCTGTTACAGCAGTCGTAGGAGTATTTTATCTCTATCTTATCTGCTCCTATGACTTCCTTATCATCAAGAAATATTTTCAAGGGTATTCCTTGACTGTCTTTTAATATCTTGATTTTATGTCCTTTGATTTCCAATTCTTTCATCACCGTCCTTTCTCGTTTAGCTGAAAAATATTTCATCCAAAATTTCCAGGGGATATGTGTTAATAAGTCCGTATCTGCTATCCACAACAGTTCCTGTCAACAGCCCTCTGTCCCTGCAGAGTTTAGTCGCCTTTCTCCCGACAGAACTTGAGTTGTATGAACCAGGATTAATACCTTTCATATTTGCGTAGGCTATTACTGTCAAATGGTTACTTGTTATTGTTCTTCTTTCGTTATGTTCTATTCTGTTTATTTCTTTTTGCATAACTCCAATATTCTCTCTTGTTTCAGCTACTTCGTTTTCAACATTGTTTATTCTGTTTTCCGCTTCTACCATCCATTGGGCGTTCATTAAAAGCTGTTCTGGAATGGACATCGGTTTTTGCATATTGTTTTTGATAAGGTTTTTCATTCTTTCAAATTCATTGATATATGCCACATTTAATTCGAATGCTTTCGGCACTGCCGCTGAATACCCTCCGATTAACTGTGCGATTCCTTTTTCTGTGATTAAATAGTTTTTTACCATTCTTCCATTTGAAGCCTTGTAATTACTTGGAATATAGAATTGCCCTGAAACTTCAGGTGAATTAAATTTACTTAAATATTCCTCTATTTTTACCAATAAATTATCATGCCTCACTCCCAATTCCTGTGCCACTCTGTTACTTGTTGTTACTAAAATTCCGTTTTGATTTTCTACTAATACTTTAATTAAATTCATTCATCGCCCTCGCTTTCTTTATTTTTTTGTTTAATTTTTGTATTTCCGTGATATAATACCTTTAAAAACATTTTTATAAGGAGCTGAATTTTATGCAGGATTATTTCATAAGCATGTACCAGATTTTAAAAGCTATCGAAACTAGCTCTTACTCTAATTCATTTAACTATGATGAAACTTTAAATCTTAAAAAATTGAAACTAACCGAAGAAGAATTAATGATCATCATAGACAACATTATTGATGATGAATTAGTTAAAGGTCTGATAATAATTCCAGGTACAGTGGGCTTTAAAGCTGTCAATCCCAGATTAACTACTGCTGGCTATCTTTACTTAAAAAATAATTCAGAAATGCAACGGGCTTATAAATTCTTAAAAGAAGTTAAAGGTTGGATTCCTGGTCTGGGTTAAAAAAAGTTTTTACAGTTTTAAAAGCCAGTTCACTATTTATAAATCGCCTGTTTAAAGAAAATTTATAATTGAAATACTGTCTTAAACTTTTCCATTCCTTTTCAGTCAAACCGTCAACTGATTTAAGAATGGTTTTTATTTTTTCATCTGACATAGTTATCCTTTCTTTTTTTCTCGTTCCATCCAGCATTTTTTTTTTTTTTAGATGTTTGTCATATTCATCTTTTTTGGCTTTGTTCTTTATTAGGAACGGATAAGTCAAATAAAAAATACTTATTAGCATCTAAATTGAATTTTTGGCACAATATTCTAACTTCTGATAAAGTAAAATCTGCACTACTTGAGTTCAATTTACTGTTAAAAGTACTCCTATCGATACCTAATAAATCAGCAATTTCATACTGTTTGATATTTTTGCTTAAAAAGAATTTTTTTAATTCTAAATATTTTATATTACTCATTAAGTCACCTCCTTTTGTTCTTTATTAGGAACAAATCTATTATAATATATTTCTGTTCCTTTGTCAACAACTTTTTTCTATTTTTTTAAAAAATGTTGTTTTTTTAGAACAAATGGGGTATAATATATTATAAAATAAATCCATATAGAAAGGAAACAGATATGAATACTGGAGATAAATTAAAACAATTACGAATAGAAAAACAATTATCTATGGATGTTCTTACTGATAAACTTAATTCAAAGTTTGGATTAAATATCACTAAAAGTATGATGTCTCGATGGGAAAACAATTTATCAGAACCAAGCAGTAAATTTGTGGCCGCATATGCTAAATATTTTAATGTTGACTTAAATTATTTGGTAGGTTTAACTGATGATAGAAAGCCATTAAATTCGATTGAAAACAGTCCCAAAATACCCGAAACACCACCAGTTGTCGACACAAGCGTATTGACACCTGAAGAACTTGCGGAATTTGAAAAAGTGACTCAGACAAATAAACTTTTATTTTTCAATGGTATTGAAGATGATGACCACGACATGGCAGTTTTCAAGAATTTGGTTATAGATATTTTGCTAAAACAACGAAAGAACAAAGAAAAGGAGTAGTATTGTGGGCAGATTGAGGAGCAAGGACAGGTTTAAAAGAATTGCAATAGGATTGATAGCAAAATACGGAACTAATGATCCGTTCGAGCTGTGCAATTTGTTAAATATAAAAATCATTTACGAAGACAACTTCAAATCCTTTTTTGGGATGTACTGCGAAGTAAACAAAGAAAAATGTATCATAATCAACTCAAGGTATGATGAACTGACTAGGCGAATAATCTGTTCCCACGAGCTTGGGCATTCATTCCAGAACTTTGAAAGCGTAGTATTCATGAAAGAAAACTACCTGTTTGGGACAGAAAAACTTGAAAATGAAGCAAACTACTTTGCTGCAGCACTGGTATTTGGAAACTTGATTCCAAATGACTTGGTAAATGATGAAAACAGAAAAATGTTGAATGATTTGATTAGGTGTTTATAAAAAACATAAATTACAGAAAGGAAGAAATATGGCAAGAAAAATTATTGGAGAAGATGGGAGAGTTTATTATGAGAAAAAGCCTATTTACAAGCGATGGTGGTTTATTTTACTGGTTGTTCTAATCGCCATAGGAGTTATAGGAAATACGGGAAAGGATAAGAACAATGCGGCTAGCCCAACTAAAGCTTCAGTATCCGATGAAAAAGATAAAATTGAAAAGTTTAAAATTGGAGACACTGTAAATACTAAAAATATTGAACTTACAGTAAATGATAAAACATCATCATCTAGTGTTAGCGATAAAAGTGGATTTTTATCATTTAAACCTGATGGGGAAGATAATAAATTCCTAATCCTGCATGTTACTATAAAAAACATATCAAAAGAGATGATTTCTCTCGATTCAAGAAATTTTCAGCTCTATTCAGAAGACACTCAATATTCACCTACTATGATTATGGTAGATGATGGATTAAACTACGATAGTATTAATCCAGGAGTTAAAATCAAAAAACGTGTATTTTTTGATGTTCCAAAAAATATTGCAGATTCAAAAAAATTAAAACTGAAACTTGGGAGTACTTTTTTCTCTAATACAGGTGGAAACATAGAATTTGACTTGCAATAAAAATAAGTCCCAAAATTACTGAAAGGAGAAATAACTTTTGAAAAAAAGAAAGACTAACTATTATATATAAGGAGGAAACAATTACAATGTCTATTAAAAATTTAATATTAAAAAATTTGGATACTGAAGAAACTTTTGAAGTAAATTTATCTGAAGTGAGATACGACTCTGATGCTAATACATCAGTTTATCGTGATGACTCTATGGGACAAAAAGTGACACACTGGATAAGCGGTGAAGACTGTGACGGAAATGAATTTTCTATTAAATACAGTGAATACCCTGAATGTTGCTATGAATATCCTGTAGTTGACGAGGGTAATTTTGAAATAATTTCATGTGAATTCTATAACGAATTTGAAGACTACTAATCTCGAGATAATAAATCTAAATAAAATTACAAAACTATAAAAAGTTGTGTAAAAAAATGAAAAAAATTACAAAACTATTATATAGGAGAGTGTAAAAAATGAATATTAATTTTAACGACATTAATATACCAAAACCATATATTCCAGAAGAGCTTCCAATAAATTTGGATGGTATTTTATTAAATAGAGAAATGTTTAATTTAATAACTACTGCAAGTAACGAAATGGGAATTTATAAAGGATTTTTAAGTAACACACCAAACCCTATACTACTTATATCACCATTATTAATCCAAGAAGCTGTCCTGTCGTCTAAAATAGAAGGAACTCATGCCACACTTGAAGATTTCTTAAATTATGAAGCTGGAAATAAAACTGAAATCGAAAAAGATGAGCTTCATGAAATTTCTAATTATAGAGCAGCTTTATTTTACGCTCTTGATAATATGGCAACTTGTAGCACAATCAATGACTCTGAAAAATTTCCTTTAACTATAAGGCTTATAAAAGAAATGCACAAAATATTACTAAACAATGTAAGAGGGTCCTCAAAAGATCCAGGTAATTTTAAAAGATTACAAAACTATATTTCATCTGGTTCTACAATTTCTTTCACTCCAGTGTCTCCAGAGCTTACTGATAAATTTATGGGGAATTTGGAAAATTATATACACTTTGATGAAATTCAAATATTGGTGCAATCTGCTATTATTCACGCTCAATTTGAAATGATACATCCTTTTCAAGATGGAAATGGAAGAATAGGAAGACTATTAATCCCTTTATTTCTTTACTATAAAGAGTATTTACCTTATCCTACTTTTTATATGAGTAGTTATTTTGAAGCTAACAGAAAAGATTATATTATTAATTTGTCAAACATTTCAAAAAATAAGAACTGGAAAAACTGGATAGAATTTTATTTAAAAGGAATTATAGAACAAGCGAAATTGAATACATCAAAGGCACAATACCTATTAGAAGTTTATAACGGTATGAAAGAAAAAATTATCACTAATATTAATTCAAAAAATGGAATAAATATTTTAGATTTTATATTTCAACACCCAGTATTCAAAGCTAAACAAGTTTCGGAAAAATTAAATATACAAAATAAAACTGCATATAATTTATTAAATCAATTTGTTGAGTTAGGTATTCTTTCTAAATTATCTGAAAAGAAAAATATTACTTTTTATTCAAAACATATCTTAGGAATATCTAATACTTAAACTAAAAAAATAGCCCCTACGGCAATAGGGACTAAGTAATGTGATATACTCACAAACACCAGTAAAAGTATATCACACAAACCTTTAAAATTCAATACAAGGAGTGTGATTTTTTTATGAAAAATCCAAATGGATACGGTTCAGTTGTCAATCTAGGCAAAAGGAGAAGAAAACCCTTTGGTGTTAGAATTACAACCGGATATAACGATAAAGGAAAACAAATTTTTAAATATATAGGATATTTTGAAAACAGGAAAGCGGCTATGCAGGCCCTTGCTGAATACAATATCAACCCATACGATGTCCATTTAGCCGACATAACATTGAAAGAGGTGATGGATATGTGCATGAAGAAAAAAGAAAACCGAATAGAAGCAGGAACTATGAAGACATACAGGACATACTACAACTATTTAGAACCTTTACACAATAAGAAGATAAGCAGTATTAAAGCGGTGGAGCTTCAAAACTTTATCGACAGCCTTTCCAATTTAGCAACTGGAACTCTTAAACGTGTAAGATCCTATATAAACATGATTTTTGAGCAGGCTATGGAAATGGATATAATAAGCAAGGATTACAGTAAATTTATTAAGCTCCCTAAGCATAAGGCTAAAATAGTTAGGAAGATATTTACTGAAGAAGAAATATCACTGCTCTGGGATAACGTTGAGGAGTTAAGATACGCAGATGTCATACTTATATTAATCTATACCGGCATGAGAGTAAATGAACTTCTGAAACTTCCAAAATCAAATGTGGATTTGACAAAAAACATAATTACTGGAGGAAGCAAGACCGAAGCAGGAAAAAACCGTATAATTCCGATACATCCAAAAATACTTCCACTTGTAATTAAACGGATGGAAAACAAAACAGAATATCTCATTCCTAACAAAACGGGAAAAAATTATTATGTATACAACAATTTCCGGAAAAATGAATTTGAAATGATAATGTCCAAATTAGGAATGGAGCACACCATACACGATACCAGACACACCTTTGCTACAATGATAACCGATGTGTCAAATAATGAGAGTGCCATAACTGGAATGATTGGGCACACCAATATAAGCATGACTAAGAGATATACACATACTAATATTGAAAAGATGAGAAAAGAATTGGAAAAAATAAATTAAATTGCTGGGAATTATCCCGGCTTTTTTTTAACTTTTCTTGTATATTACCTGTATACTACTGTTAAAAAATTATACATTTTTGTACATATTTTTATAAAATGACAAATATACATATCTATGGAATTCCCATATTTTAAAGAGTTTCTAGGTCTCGGAAAAAACTTTAATAAAATACACATCTCTTATAATCATTACAATATATATTTATAACTAATTCAAATATTAATACTAAAAAACAATATTTTATATTAAATTCCATTTAGAAAAATAGAAAAAAGGATTATTTCTTTAAAAAATAACTTAAATAGGCTCAATTTAAAAAAATTTGACAATAGATAATAATTTTGATAACATCTATAGGTAGAATAAAAATTTGAGAAAGAAGGAGAGTATATGTCAAAAACTATAATTCCAAAAAATTATGATCCAAAATATGGAATCATGGAAACAGAAATTGCAATAAAAGCTGCAAAAGACTGTTTTGAGAGAGAACTTGCAAAAGCATTAGACTTAACAAGAATTTCAGCACCTATGTTTGTTAGAAAGTCTGTTGGGATTAATGATAATTTGAACGGCGTTGAACGTCCTGTAGCTTTTGAAATGAAGGAAATGCCAGATGTAACATTGGAAATTGTACATTCACTTGCAAAATGGAAAAGAATTGCATTGAAGCAATATGGTGTTGAAGAAGGAAAAGGTATTTATACAGATATGAATGCTATCAGAAGAGATGAAGATTTAGATAATATACATTCAATTTACGTTGACCAATGGGACTGGGAAAAAGTTATTTCAAAAGAAGATAGAAATATTGACTTTTTAAAAGCAACTGTAAAAAAAATATATCAAGCCTTTTTAAATACAGAAAAAGAATTGACTGAAAAATTTGAAAAATTTGAAAAATTCTTGCCAAAAGAAGTTACTTTTATTACTTCACAAGAATTAGAAGATTTATATCCTGAATTAACTCCAAATGAAAGAGAAGACAAATTTGCAAAAGAACACAAGGCAATCTTCATTATGCAAATCGGAAAAGTGTTAAATTCTGGAAAAAGACACGATGGACGTGCCCCAGATTACGATGACTGGGAACTAAACGGAGATCTAATTATGTGGAATCCAGTTTTAGACAGATCATTAGAATTATCTTCAATGGGAATCCGTGTTGATAAAGAGGCATTAGAACGTCAATTAAAAGAATTAAACTTGGAAGAAAGAAAAAATCTTAATTTCCACAAAATGCTTCTAAATGATGAATTACCATTAACAATTGGTGGAGGAATCGGGCAATCAAGAATCTGCATGTTTTTATTGCAAAAAGCCCACATTGGAGAAGTTCAAGCTTCTGTATGGACACCAGAAATCGTAAAAACATGTAAGGAAAATGGAATCAATCTTTTATGGTACTAATATAAAAAACAAAAAAATAACATAATAAAAAGTGAAAAACTAAAATTAATTAGTAATTCACTTTTTTTATTATTTCCTGCTATTCTCCGTTAAAATTTATTATACTTATAATTTTTATGGAAAAACCTGCAGGTTATGATTTCCTGCAGATCTTGGAGGTAAAAAATGGCAATTTGTCATCTATTTGTTAAAGATTATATACAAAATTATAACCATAACAATGAAAGTAACAACATCACCATTCATCATTACTATTCACCTCCCTCCATTTCAAGGTTGGGTAGCGAACCCAGAAATATTATAACATAAAAAAATACCCCCTTCAACTAAGAAGAAGATATTTTTTCCGCTATTTTTTACCTTAAAATGGAGTATATCCATTACCTTTATATGTTAATTATAGCATAAATTTTCTACTTTTTCAATCATACTAATTTTATTTTTTTATAAATTTATGATATATCCAATCAACTATAATGGCAATCGCATTATCTCCAGAAACATTAGCCGCTGTTCCAAAGCTATCCTGTGTTATGTAAAGTGCGATTAAGAGTGAAGCCATTGGGCTGCTTGAGGCAATTCCAACCATTCCTAAAAATGGAAGTGCAGACATTATTGCTCCTCCAGGCGCTCCAGGCGCAGCTACCATTGCTACTCCAAGTACCATTATAAACGGAAAAATTGTTGAAATTCCGTAGGACATGCTGTACATCATAAGTACAGTAACAACACAGCTTGTAATTGTAATAATACTTCCAGCCAAATGAATTGTGGCACATAAAGGAACTACAAATTCACGGATTTCAGGCGATGTTCCATTTCTTTTGGCACATTCAATATTTATTGGGATTGTAGCGGCTGAAGATTGTGTCCCAAGAGCTGTAAAATATCCAGGAATCTGATTTTTCATACAGACAAATGGATTTTTTCCTGAAAGCCCGCCAGCAAATATGAATAAACCTGCAGTATATAAAATATGCAAAATTATTACACAAATAAATACCTTTAAAAATATTGAAAGCGTTGCAAAAATTTGTCCACTGTAAGTCATATTCATAAATGTTCCAAAAATATAGACAGGAAGCAACGGAATAATTGATGTGCTTAACAATTTTGTAATTATCTTTGAAAATTCTCGAAAAAGGTTATATGTAGTTTGCCCTTCTCCATTATTTCTAAGCCAGCTAATCGAAAGTCCCATTATGAATGCAAAAATAATTGCTGAAGTTACATCAAACATTGGTGCAACTGGAATGTCAAAATAAGCTGTCAAAAGATTCTTTTCAGGATGTTCCACCGTTGTAAACGAAGCAAAGTTAAGAATTTTTGGAAAAATACTAATTGCCATAAGATACGAAAGCGTACCTGCAACAATTGTAGAAAGATAAGCCAGCAAAGTCGTAATTCCAAGTAATTTTCCCGCTCCATGACGTAAATCTGAAATTCCAGTTACAACAAATCCAATAATCATAAATGGAATAATAAACGACAAATATTTACTAAACAACGATGAAAACGTGACAAAAATCCTTATAATCGGACTTGGCAAAACTAATCCAAATAAAATACCAAGCACAATCGAAATAATCAAACGTGGCACAAGCCCTATTTTTTTCATAAAATTTTTTCTCTCCTTATAAATTTCTACATAGCAAAACCATTCCCGCAACCCAGCCTCAATATTATTAATTAACATATGGTAGTAACAATTACAATAATTCGTACAGATGTAACAATACTGGGATTAATCATAACTTTTGTAACTTCCCCGCATTACTCATTCTTGTAGGATATTTTTCCCCTAATATCCAAAGGTTTATGTTCACCTTAAAAATATCTACACCAAAAATCTTTTTATTTTTATAAATTACAATATTAAATATACTATTTTTTATTCTTCAACTAAGTCAATAGTCCAGTTAGCCTGTTGCAACTTTGTATCAGTTTCCCGAATTTCCTTAGACAATTTATCCAGCTTTTTCTGCTGTTCAGGCACATTAACCGTACTGAAAACCTTTATTTCCGCTGTAGAATACAAATTCACCTTTTGACTTGCAATTTCAATAAATTCACGCAAAATTCCTGCTTTTTGTGAAAGTGTATCTTTTTTTGCAATTAACTCCACCAATGAAATTCCATCAATTTTTGAAAGTGTATTTGTTCTATTTATTTTTACTATTAAATCATTTAACTGCGAAATCAAATTTTCTAATTCAGTTAATAAAAGTTCAGGATTTTCAGCAGGTTCTTCATTTTCCTGAACTTTGGCATTATTATTAAGTCTTGTTTTCAGCTGTGCAATTCTCTTTTGAATATCAGCACGTAAAATAAGAGCTTCAGCAATTTTCATTTATTTATCCTCCAATTTTTTGTTTTTACATATTTAAAGTATAATAGAAAAAACAGAAAATGTAAAGAATATTTTTCTCTTCTAAAATTATTTTTTTATGAATCATATTGCTTTTTACAGTAAATATATGTAAAATATATTAATATTGCAATTTTATTTATCAGGTAACAAAAAAATTGATCCTTTGCCAAGGAATTGCTAAATTGCTTATTTGTAATGACTACTAATAAACTATGAAAGGATTTAATAAATGAAAAAAAATATACTGTTAATTTTATTTGCTATTTTGGCTTTTGCACTTGCATTAATTATTACAAGCCCTTTTTTCAAAAACTTTAGAAACAGATTTATTAATGCCGAAAAAATATTAGGAATCAAAAAAAATATTTCTAAAAATAATGGAAATGATAAAACAAATGAAAAATCAGAATTTACAATAATTGGAGTTGGAGATATAATGCTTGGCTCAAATTATCCATCTGATTTACTTCCAAAAAATGATGAAAATATTTTGAAAAATACTCAAGATGTGCTTCAAAATGCAGATATTACTGTGGGAAATCTAGAAGGAACGTTATTTGATAATGGCGGTACTCCAAAAAGCTGTGATAATCCAAATGTATGTTATGCTTTTCGCATGCCATCAAAATATGGAAAATATTTAAAGCAAGCTGGATTTGATTATTTGAGTGTTGCTAATAATCATAGCAATGATTTTGGAGAAACTGGAATTAGGGAAACTATTAAAAATCTTGATAATTTAAATATAAAATATTCTGGAATTAAAGATATTGCTGAAAGTTCAATTTTAGAAAAAGATGGTAAAAAATTTGGATTTATTTCCTTTGCTCCAAATTCAGCCACTGTAAAATTGAATGACTACAATTATGCAAGAAAACTTATTTCTGAATTAAAGTCAAAAGTTGATATTGTAATTGTCATGTTTCACGGCGGTGCTGAAGGTGCTGGAGCAGAACATATTACTCGAAATCACGAAATTTTTCATGGGGAAGATCGGGGAAATGTATATGAATTTGCCCATTTTGCGATAGATAATGGAGCAGATATTGTTTTTGGACAAGGACCGCACGTTACAAGAGCAGCCGAGCTTTACAAAAATAAATTTATTTCCTACAGTGGCGGAAATTTTGCAACTTTTGGAAAGATAAATATTTCAGGCTCTATGGGCCTTGCTCCAATTTTTAAAATTAAAATAGACAGCAACGGGAATTTTATCTCTGGAGAGATTATTCCTGTAAGACAAACTTACGGAAGTTTAGGCCCTTTCATAGACTCAGAAAAATTAGTCATCAAAAAAATAATTTCCTTAAATAAATCTGATTTTCCAAACGGAAATGGACTTTCTATAACTGATGATGGAAAAATGACCAAAATTGGCAATTCAAATTAAAAAACTTTATTTTATTTATTTACTGGCAAGGGGTTTTTGCCCCTTGTGAAAAATCTTTTATTTTTACTAAATACCATTTGAATAATGAATACGTTATAAATCTTTTTACTAGATTAAACCCAATATTTACTTTCAAATAATTTAAAAAATTTCAATCTATTATTTTTGCTTCAATCTAATAATCTCCCTCTCATTTTCATCCATTTTATTTCCTATTTTTTCATTTTCATTCTCTAATTTTTCTATTCTTTTTTTCTTTTCAATTTCTTCATCTTGAATATTTCTTCTTTCCACAATTACATTATTTGTAATTTTATCATCAGGATTTTCCACAATTTCCATCCCTTCCTCAATATTCATCCCAAAAATCTCAATCTTTTCTCCATTATCCACCCCAACAAAAACTTCCTTTTCCCTAACCAAATTATTTTTATCAATCAAATAAATATAACTTTTCTGATTTTTAAAAATAATCGCTTTTTTAGAAACAGTTAAAACATTCTCTTTCTTTCTATAAATAACACGAATATCCACCTGCTCATTTAAAAATAAATCCTTAAAGGAAATCGGCAAAAACTCAAGCACATTCATATTTACAACTTTATTAATCTTAAATAATTCCGCTTCAATAACTTTTCTTTCAGAAAATAAATCTAAATTCCCTTTATTATCTCTATTTTGAAAACCTTCTTTGCCTTTATTATTTTTAATTTCAACTAATTCCTCAAGCGTTTTCTCTTCCCCAGCTTTTTTATTTTTTCTCCTAAAAAGGCTTACTTCAGCCATATTTCCAATACCCAAATTTTTAATTTTTTCATCTGTCATACTTTCACTTACTATTTTCAGATCATTCTTTTTCGCCAAAACAACTATAGGCTCATTTTTATTTACAATTCCACCTTTTACAGCATTAATTTTTACAATATATCCATCAAACGGACTTCTCACAGTTCTCTGAACTAACACAGCATTTTTCATTTCATCTTTTACTTCCAGCTCCAATCCATCTATTTCCCCTTTTACTTCTTGAATTTTCTGATTCACATCCGCTTCTAATTTCTGCTGTTTTTCAAGGTTCCTCAACTGTGCATTTTTTACGACTAGCAATGCTCTTTTTTCACTAATATCACTTTTCTGATAGTCGCTAAATTTTACTATTATATCGCCCTTTTTCACAAAATCTCCAGCTTTAAAATAAACATTATCAACTGATAAATTTACATCTAATCCAATTTTAGTAACATTATTTGCAACAACAGTTCCTTTCATATCTACAAAAAGTTCAAGATTTTCACGTTTTATTTTACTAATAATATATTTTCTATTAATTTTAGGTGTACAAAATTTTATCATAAAAAGGATAATAAAAATAAAAATCGTCGGCATTAACCAAATTAGTTCATCTTTTTTTTTCAATATTTTTCCCCTTTTTTAGTGATTTCCATCAAAATAGGAATTTTCACTTAAATTATCTTCATAAGGAAAATATTGCTTACGTCCAAGATAAAGCTGATCTGACTTTCTTTGGATTGGCACGACAAAAAATCCCCAGTTATTTAAATCAGTGTAAACGAAAAATCTAACTGTATCGTTTTGAATTGTATCAGTATCATTTTGAGAAATAATATTTACAAATTCTGGCAAGATTTCCTGTGCATCCATTTCCTCATAGTCATCCTCATTTTTGTAGATCATCTCTTTTTTAAGTTCCCCTTCAGCATTATAAACATAAATTTTCAACTCTTCCGCCGAACTTTTCTTGTCAATTTGCCCAATCAGAATATCAGCCTTCCGTGAAGTCTGGATCATTTCAATCTTTTCCCCATCGTATTTTTCCACCCACACAGAATACGGCACAAGCGGCACTTCATTCACAATTTCCACATCTATATGCCCAAACCGCTTATAATCCAAATATTTTATAGCACCATCCAGACAGTTCAACTTCAGTTCATAATCATCACGATGGCTAAGTTCCTTGTATTCTATCATTTTTCCAGGCACAAATTCCTTTAGAACTTCCTGAAATGTACTAATTTTAGTCGATTGCCCGCTCAATTTTATAAGCGAATACTCAAAAAGCAGCCCTTCCTTGTAATAAGTGTTCAAAAATTTTCTAAGCATTCCGTAAATATCGGCTTTTACAATTTTTTCTATTTCCTTTATTGTAAAAATATGTCTTGGATAATCTGTTACTGTGTTAAATATTTCATTTTCATAAGTGTGAATTTTCCAGCTTTTTAACTGCGTTATATGAATGTCATTCCTTTTTTCATAATTTCTAGGTGCATCAAAACGTGTCCGCAGTCTTCCATCAGATGTAAAAAATTCTTTTTTTAAATTTTCAGCAGCTTCCCAAAGCATATAAAAATTATTTCGTATTTTTTGATATTCTTCGCTCATTTTATTTTCAAATTGTGAATATTTTGTCGGTATTATTTTCTCATATTTTTCATATTCCAAATTCATATTTTCAAAAATTTTATCAACACCGCTGTCATCAATCACTTTATAAATCATATCATTATCATATTTTATCAAATCATTAACAGAAACAGTCCTATTCTCAGAATACTTTGCTCCCAGCACAATCTTCAAAAACTGCATAATCCTATAAGTCAAGTCATTTCCCCCAAAATTTTCATCTCCATTTTCAAAACTTGTCCTTATATCCAGATAATATGAAATCCTGTCCTTATTAATTACATATTTACAAGCTGCCAAATCAGTAGTTCCACCACCACAATCAATAATTAAAGCACTATATTCTTCATTTTCCTTATATCTCCCCTTCCTTATCTGTATCTCAATCGTATTATAAAGCACAGCAATAGCTTCATCCATAGCATTTTCACGAATAATTTCATATTCATAATTTTTTTCATAAGAACTTCTATTAAAGTTATTTTCAACCATAAAAATTTCCTGAAACATTGTCAAAAACTGCTCTTTCAATTTTACAGGGCTGGAAGCATGAATTTTTTTAAATTTACATTTAAACATATATTCTGCACGATTTACAACATATTTCAAATAAGCCTTTATTATTTCCTTTCTTTTTACATACAAAATATTCCCAAACTCATCATTAATTTTTTCCATCTTATTATGCTCATGCACCCACCTTTTCAAACTATAAAAAATCGATCCATTAACAATATAATCATTTTTTTCCAATTTTCTTACCACATCATATCCAAACGAATACTTAATATTATTACTATCGCTACAATTTTCAACATAAACCAATGTTGGAAAAATCTCACGGTAATGCCTTTCCCCATCATCAAATTTCACATAGTTTATCGCATCAATGACAACATTCCCATTCAAAATATCATTAGTCGGCAAATCCTTCACATAATTTCTATCCAGATATGCTCCCAGAGCTGTATTTACAGTCCCAAAATCAATACAAAGCGGAGTATTCGTAGTTTCCAGATTTTTTACAACAAAATTTTCAATTTCAACTTTATAATAATCCATCTGATACGGATAAAGCGGATATGGCTCATCTTCCTTCCAATTATAAAATTCATGAATAAATTTTAAGTCATTTTCTTTAAAAAATAAAAACGAAAACTTATTATTTCTCAATGTCTCAACTCTAAAAAATTCTTTTTTACTAATCAAAAAATATTTATTCCTACTCTTCAAATCCTTTTCCAGCTGAAAAATTCCACAAAGATAATTATTTGCATTTATAAGAAAGACATTTGCACTGCTCACATTTTCAGGAATCTCAATCTTATAATTGTCCTCCCTCATCAAATCAAGCTCCTTATACAAAATAATTTTGTGCGGTACTCGTATTTTATTCTCATGATGAATCCTCTCCCCAAGTTTACTGTCAAAAAGCAGCTGAACATTTACAAGCCCATTTTTTTTATACTTGTCAATACAATAATTAGCCTTCACTCCCCGATATTTCATCAAAAGTGTAATAAGCTCCTCTCTCGCAGGCGTTTCCAAATGCACATCCACCAGCTTTTCCTCAATCGCAATCTGATACATCTCATAATAGGATTTTCTCCGCAATTCTTCCTCATAAAACAATTTCATCTCTATATTTTCCCCTTTATTTATTGAATTTGTAAAAATCTAAACTTTTTATATAATTCTAACAAAAAATCTCTATGCCGATAAATTTATACATTTACATAAAATTATATACTTTTTTATACGAACTATATTCTCATACTAAATCTAATTAAAAAAACAGAAGATATATTTTATTTATTGTAAGGGTGATAATCCCCTTCGCTAAATAAAATTTAATAATTCTAACTTTTCAATCATTTCCCTGACACTTCCAAATCTTTTTTTCCTTTCAAATTCCAATCCTTTTTTTATTATTTTTTCCACTTCCTTAAACTTCCCAATTTTCTCAAACCCTAAAATCACTTCTCTTGCAAATTCCAATTCTGGCTTATAAAACCTCTTAACTGCCCCACCAATTTTCTTCCCACAAAGCATAAAATACAAAAGTGCCGAAAGCGAATAAACATCAGCTCTTTCATCAATCTGAACCTTTTCTGAATAAACTTCAATCGGCGAATACCCTTCTGAAACCTCAATAAAATCAACCTTTTCCCCTTTTCTCAAACTTGATCCAAAGTCAATAATTCTAATATTCCCCCTAATATCAACCAAAATATTTGATGGCTTTAAATCACAATGAATAATCCCCTTTTTATGGATTTTACAAACAGCCCTTGCAACTTTAAGAAATATTTTCAAAATATAATTTATATTTATTTTTTCATCTTGAACCTTATTTTCCAAAATATACTCTTTCAAATTAATCCCAAAATATTCCATAACAATATAATTTGTTCCATTTTCACTAAAAAAATCCAGAATTTTAATAACACCATTTTTAATAAGATTATTTTGAAATTTTCCCCTATTTCCCTTAGACTTCTTTCTAAATTTCTCCAAAATACATTTTTCCTTCCAAAAACATCTCTTTAATCTCTCAAAATCTTTCCTATATTTTTCCGTAAAAACTTCCTTCCCATCTCTCATAACAATTTTTCCAGGATAACACTCCTTAATAACAACTTTTTCCCCTAAATTATTTTCAGCCAAATAAATATTAGAAAAATCACTCTTAGCCATATAACTCACAATCTTATATTTCCCATTCAACATCGTTCCCTTTAATAAAAAATCCATCTCACTTTTCCCTTTTATATTTTCTTCAAATTATTTCCATTCCTATCACGCCCCAAAATTTTCCAGTTCCTCTCAATTTCCTTATCAAGTTGTGAAAGTTTGTTATTTTTTAAATTTTGATCTTTTTTAAAATTTTTTTTATTTTGATTTTTTTCATTTCCAGCAACTTTTTCCCATCTTTTCTGACTTTTTTCCTTCTCACCCATTTTCACTTTGCTTACTTTATTTTTTTTAATTTTTCTTTTTCCATCATTTTCTTCAATATTTTGAACTACTTCTAAATTTCCCGCATTTTTATTTTTCCCCTCCACACTTTTAATTCCATCTCCTGCTTTTTTCTCTCCTTCATCTCCATCTTTTTCCTCAGCACTCTCAACATTTTCCAGCCCAATTTTATCTTTTCTCATTATTTTATTTTTTTCAATTTCCATCTTTTCAATCAAATTATTTTCCATCAATTTCGCCTTTTCCCCAATTTTTCCAGCTACCACACTTTTCAAATTTTTTTCCTTCTTAATTTTCAGATTCCCCTTTTGAATATTTTTCCCCACAGAAATAAACAAAAATAAAAATATTATCATTAAAAACGTATACTTTACAGCTATTTCCCTTTTCTTATTTTCCCTGTCAACTTCCCTTTCCAATTCTTCATCACTATCTTCCATTTCAATATTTTCCACAAAAATCGACAAAAATGGTATGACTTTTTTTAATTTCACTTCAGCAGCCTTTATTTTCCTGCTTAAATTTTTCTCAATATTCTCCTTACTTTTCAAATCAACAAAAACTTCCTCAATCTCATTCTCATCAATATTTTTCCAAAATTCAGGACTTCCAGCCAGCAAATAATCATTTTTCTGTAACTTTACTCTCTTAATTTCCTCTCCACATATTTTTTCCACAATCCTATTTTCCCGATACAAAGCAAGCTCTGTTTTCCCCATATTTCCCGCAATCATGTCATCTTTGTCAATAATAACAACAATTTGCGAATAAAAATTTTTAGAATCAAAATCTTTTTCATTATTTTTTTCAACTTTAAAAAACTTACTTTTCTCAAAAATTACTTTATCTTTAGAAGATTGAATAATTTTTTTCATATTTTCCGTTGAAAAACCACCATTTTCCAAATATTTTTCAATAACTTTATGAACTCCAGCCTTTGCCAAATTCTTCCTTTTTACATTCTTTTTATTTTTTTTACTCTCAATACCGCTACTTCCTATTTTCCCCTCAATTTCCACATTTTCTCGTCTCTGAATTTTTTCCTCAAAATTAGCAATGCACCAGATTCCCCTGTTCCCATTCGGAATATATGCCGAATACGTATTTTTTTCAGCAATTTGTGCATATTCCTTAAAAAAGAAAGTTTTTAATTTTACGCTTTTTACCATTTTCCCCTCCTATCCTGTATCATTTTCCATTTAAATAGTGAACTGTCATAATTTTTTTAACTAATACTATTGTTATTCAATTTTTAATCTTAGCTTTCTCCTAAAAAATCTTCCAGAACTGCCACCATTTCTTATTTGCTTTTTTCACAGCCCTTTTCAATTCTTTCCCTATTTTTTCCAGTTCATCTCGCTTTATTCCAACTTTTTCCAGCTTTTCCTTTGCCTGCGTAAGCTTTTCCATAGCATCCTGCCATTTTTTATTTTTAAGATCCTCTTCTCCCTTTTTCTTCAGCAAATATCCTTCACTTTTTTCGATTTTTTTATTTAAACCTTCAATCTTAGCCGCTTGATTCCCAAAATTTCCATCAGCATTTACTTCTTCCAAAATTTTCTTCGTTTCCTCATATTTTGAAATACTTTCCTCAAATTTTTCATCTAATACCAGCTGATCCGCCTGCATTTCCAGATCTGAGGCATTTTCCATTTTTCTTGATATTTCTTCCCGCTTTTGCCTCTCTATCTCCATTTGTTCGTGCTGTGCCTTTATTTCTGCTTCTCTTGCCTGTAATTGCTGCTGCAGCTGAATTTCCTGCTGTCTTAGCCTTTCTGAATATTCTGTTTCCTGTGATTTTAATTTTTCTGAATATTCCAGTTCCTTTTCCTTCAGTTTTTCAGCATTCTGGCTTTCAAATTTAATAAATTTCTGTGCCTGGCTTATATATTTCCCAACAGCATTTACATTATTTGTATCTTTCATTTTTTGATAAATATTTTTAGCCTGTGTCAAAATTCCTATTGCCTGTGCTGGATTATTAGCCGTAATTTGCGAAAGCCCCTCTTGAACAAGATTATTAGCAGTTTGTAAATCAGCATTCTGCTGAGAATTAAGTTCCTGTATCTTATTGTCAATCTCTCCTACTTTCACAGTATCTCCAAGTATCTGGTACATCTGCCGTGCCTGATAATATGCCTCCCTAGAAGAATTAATGTTGCTCTGTGCCAATGAATCTCCTTTATTTTCCGCAAGCATTGCCCCATTATATGCCATTTTTTCCTTATCCGCTATTTCCTCTATCTTTTTCTCAATTTGTGAAACATAATCCGCCTTTCCATTTGCCAAATACATATCTGCAGCATTTTTGTAACTGACTTTCGCCAAATTGTAACTTCCTTCATTAACCGCATTATCCCCAGCCATTTCTAAAGCCTTCGCTTCCTTCAGCTTCACACCCGAATTAATCCGTGAATCCAATGTTGCCAAAATTTCTTCCGTATTCAGCTCATCACGTTTATAAGTATTGTCATTCAGATTATATTTAGCCTGCTGATACTTCTCATTTGCCTCATCATAATTTCCATTGTTAAACAGATCATTTCCTTCATTAATATCTGAAAATGCCTCCTTAATCTTTTCAGTTTCTCCAATTTTTTTATTTATTTCATCAATCTTTTTATTCGCATCATTCCTTTTTTTCTCTGCATTTGTAAAAAATCCAATCACGCCTCTGCTTTTTGGCTTTAATTTCTCATATTCCCCAATTTCCAATTTTAAATTATCAATTGAATTATTAAAATTCTTTTTCAAAATTTCCTCATCCGCCAGCTTTTCATACTGTGTCGCCGCCTGTAAAATCCCATTTCGCCTTTTCACATTCCAAATTACAATAAATAAAATAATCACAACAACAATCATTATTATCAAAATTATTTTTTTTATCAATTTGCTTCTATCCTTTTCCATCGGCTCTGGACTTGCCACCGCCTGCACTTCCACCTGTGCAATCGTATAATTTTCAATATTGTCCCTAAGCGAAGCAAGTACTCTCTTTTCCAATGAATTCAGCCATTGCTTTTTATCCTCAAATCTAGACAAATCATTTTCCATATCATGTTCATCAATATTTTCCCAAAATCCCACGGTTGTCAAGCAAAAAATATCTTTTTCCATAAGCTCTACAGGGCTTTTTATAATATTCGGCTTAATTTTTCCAAAATCCCCAATTGCCTGCAGTAAATCATTTCTCTGCCTATGAAATTTCATATCCGATACATTTAACGCTTCTTCATCCACCAAAAGCTGCGCTATCGTATCATCTTTACTTTGAGAAACAATATATCCGCCTCTAATATGATAAAATCTAGTATTTCCAACATTTCCATATAAAATTGAATTATAATTGCTTATAACGATTAAAAGAGAAGTGTGCATAAGAGAATATTTTTTAGCTTCTTCCTGTTTTTCTTTAACCTTCAAATTGGCATAATCCATCATTTCCTTAATAACGTCATAATTAAATCGTGGACGTAGCATAAAATATTCAATTACAGATTCTACAGCAATCCTTGCCGCAACTTTTGCCCCATCTTCCTCATCAAATCCATCAGCTACAGCCCAAATCGCATAATTGTCCAGCAAAATATATCCAAAATAATCACTATTTTCAGCCTTCGTTCCAGCCTCGCTCAAAAATTCCGTAATAAATTTTGCCTCATCCTTCCTCATTTTTCCACTTCTCCCCTTAATTTCATTAACTTATAAATTTTCTTCATAATCTTCAATTTTTACTTCCAAATCCCCATTTTTACTATTTCTATTCACAAAATTCATATTTCCAGCTGTTTTTTCATCAGCCAAATTCTCATATCTTTTTCTCAAATTTTCATCCCTGGCTTTTTCCTTCTCCCAATCAAAATAATCTCCACACAAATTTACAAATACAAATTTGCTCTCCCCCATTTCCACAACCGAATAAGCCCTCAATTCCACCGTATTATAAACAGCTTCTCCATTTAAATAAATCAATCCATTGGAATCTCCAGGAGTTAGCATAAATTTCCGCTGCTTCGGATTATAACTTATCGAACAATGATTTTTCCTTGAAATCATAGTATCCCCTGAAATCTGGATGTCCATATTTTCCCCACGTCCAATAAAGTTCCGTTCACTCACAATTCTATAATCCTTCCCCTTGTCATGCCCTTCAATACACGTAAGCCATCCCACAACAGGATCCACCGTGCTGTCCTTTGACCAGTAGGCAGTAGTTCTATCCTCGTCTTCCATTTGTTCAACTAAATTAATTTTATCATCTTGAACTTCTGTTTCCAATCCTTCCGATTTACAGTAGGGACACGAACTATATCTGGAAACATCGTATATATGCCCATTTTTACATCTATCTAATTTCATTTTAAAATAATCCTCCATTTTTTATCTTATCTATTTATGAAAACCTGCAATGTTAAACTTCATGAAAAAACATAAATTTTATTCTTACTCTCTAATAAAATTTTAATCCCTGGCTTTTTGAAATTTCCACTTTTATTATTGCCTTTTTTTATTTTAATAATATTTTTGTAGTTGCCAAGTAAATTATATCGCCTGACTCCACTTTTACAGGTATATTTTTTTTTAATTTTATTTTCCGCTTATTCAGATTTCTTTCAATTCCGCTCCCATTTTGCGAACCCAAATCCTCATAATACCAAATCCCATTGACTCGATTTAAAATTCCATGAGCCCTGCTAACTAAATTAGAATAAATTCCATCACTTACATCAATATCAACCCTATTTCTAGGTGTCTGTTTCCCAATCAAAAGAGAAGTCGCTCTTCCAACTTTCCAAATTTTCATATCATAATCTTCAGAATCCTTCAAAAATATATGCTCAATCTGACTTTTCTCCAAATCCTCTATCTCCTTCACTTTTTCCAAAAAAACATTACGTTCCCTTTCCCTGTCATTTTTTATATTTCTAATTTCCTCTTGAACTTCCACCTTTTCAAAAAATCTTTCCACAATAAGCAAATAAAGTGTAACTCCAATATAAATAAAAATCGAAAAATAAAGACTTTTTGCAGAATATCCTGAAAAATGTACAAAAATAAACGTAAATATCAAAACCATCATTATCAAAATATTTTTCACATTAAAAAATTTATAACTTTTCTGATTTCTAGCATCTAACTTTCGTTTTTCATATTTTTTAATCCCTCTGTCAACTCCCAAACTGCTTCTTTCACTTCTACTTTTTCCACTTTCCCTCATTCGTGCAATACTTCTAAGCCTTTCCAGCCGATAAATACTGCCTCGTCCAAACGGCCGTCTAAAAATACTTCTAAAATTTGACAAAAATCTTCTAATTCCCCATAACATTTCCTTTTTTCCTTCCCTCAATTTATCTTTTTTATAGTAAAACTGCCTTAAAACTGAACTCAAAAACTATGACTATTTTACTTAAAACATAAATTTATATAATTTTTAATAATATTAAACTCAAAATTTCTTATAAAAATTTATAAAATTACCCCAAATTATCATTATTTTTTTTTCTTTACATCAAAAAACTGATTAAATCTACTTTTAATATTCTCTTTTTCCGACCTTGCCCTTTTCTCTCCCTTTTTATCCATCCTAAAACTATTTTCAAACATCCCTCTCATTTTCTTAGCACTTTTAAAAAAATCCCTTCCAAAAGTAAAGTCATTTTGAGAAAATTCATCCTTGACATTTTCCTTTCTATTCTTATTTCTTCTTTGACTCTGAACATTTTTTCTTTTACAGTCATACTCTTCCCTTTTCTTTTCATCCCCAAGAACCTCATAAGCCTCAGTTACCTCCCGAAATTTTTTAGTAGCATTTTCATCCCCCGAATTCCTGTCTGGATGATATTTCATCGCCAATTTCCTATATTTTTTCTTTATTTCTGAAATATCAGCATTTTCAGATACACCTAGCACTTCATAATAATTCATTTTTCTTCCTTTTTTATTAATTAATATTTAATATTAATTAAATAATACTATATTTTTATATTTTTGTCAATATATTTTTAATTTAATTTTAAAATAAATAATTTGAAATTTCACAAAAAAGTCATAAATTTTACATATTTTTGTCAAAATTAAATGATATTATATATTTGTTCAAGAAGAGATATGAACAAAACAAAAAAATAAAGATAAATCTGAATGGAGATGATTAATATGAATATGAAAAATACTTTTAAAAAAATGGTTGCAATTTTGGGAATTACAGGAATATCAATTGTATCTTTCGCCATGCCGCCCAAGCCCAAAAATCCAAAGCAAAAAGCGATGATCGTTCAACCAAAAAGAAAAATAACTAATAAAAAACCAGAAAAGAAACGAACTGCAAATTTTCAAGAAAAAAGAAATAATAAAAAGACTATGGTAAAAAGACATGGTAAATAATTAATAATAAATCTATTCCTTGATTTTAAATGATAAGATTAGAAAGATTTTTTTAGCAAAAAAATATGTACCTAAAAACTTAATTTTAAAGTAAAAAGTTTAAAGGTACATTTTTTATATATCATATTTATTTGTAAAACCAAAAGGACTAACATTTTTGCAAAACTATTTTTTATTTTGAATTTTTTGCAAAACTATTTTTATAGCCTCGCTAATATCCTTTAATTGAGCCAATTCACTATCTTTTATCCATTTGGAAATATCAGTATTTGTATATCCTAAAGATTCTAAGGCTAATTTTAGATCTTCCTTCATTAGTGAAATTTTAGGATCAAAGGATTCTGAAGTTATCAATTTTCCGTTCGATAGATTGCTAGTTTCTTCAAGCATTTCCGATATATCTATTTTTTTCACTTTATCCTTCAGATCCAGTATTATTTTTTGAGCCTTTTTTATTCCAAGCCCTGGAACTCTTGTAAAAATTTTAGACTCATCTTCTGTAACAATTTCAATAATTTCCCTCATATTAAAAGTTGATAATATCGCAATTGCAAGTTTTGGCCCTACTCCGCTTATGCTTATCAAAGCCTTAAACAGTTCCCTTTCATTTTGTGTTTTAAACCCATAAAGCGAAATATCATCTTCCTTCACATTCGTAAAAATATATAATTTTTCATCATTCCCAATATTTCCTATTTTTTCAAATGTTTTCAACGATATATGAATTTTATATGCCAATCCATTTATTTCTAATGCAACATAATCTATTTTTTTTATTGCTAATTTTCCTGAAATATATTCAAACATTTACACCTTTTCTCCATTTTTTATATTCTCTATTTAATAAAAATAAGACTCGTTTATTTATTCTGACTTCTCGATAAATAGCATCTATAATTTTACCAATTCAACTTTTGGAATATCTTCCTCCAAAAACATAATTCCAATTTCCTTAAATTTTTCCTGCCCATCTGTCACATAATATTTTACTTCTTCATCTTTTTTCGCATCATTTTTTAAAAATTCATTTTGCTCCAAAATTTCCTTCAAATCCAAAGCTGTTTCTTTCGCTGGATCTACAATTTTTATATCTGGATAAATTTTACTTATAGCATCTTTTAACAAAGGATAATGAGTACATCCCAATATCAAAGTATCTACTTTCCCCTTAAAATCATCAAGATACGTTTTTATTATTTGATTTACCAGCTTACCGCTTAAAATCCCCTCTTCCACCGCCGGAACAAAAAGCGGGCAAGCCTTTTGAAGCACCTCCACTTTTTTATTAAAAAGTTTTATTTCCTCTTCATATTTTCCAGACTGTATAGTCGCCTTCGTTCCAATTACACCGATTTTACCATTTTTTGTTGCTTCTATTGCCGTTCTCGCCCCAGCTTCAATTACTCCAATAATCGGAATTTTAAAAGTTTCCTTCAATTCCTTTAATGCAAGTGCAGTGGCTGTATTACAAGCTACTACAATAGCGCTCACATTTTTTTCCAGCAAAAATTCAACGATTTCCTTTGAATATCTTATAATCAGTTCTTTTGTCTTTTCACCATACGGAACTCTTGCCGTATCCCCAAGATAATATATTTTTTCATCTGGCAAAACTTTTCTAATTTCCTTTAATACAGTAAGCCCTCCAATTCCTGAATCAAATACTCCAATAGACATTTTTTTTCCTTTCCGTTATCCATTTATTTTAATAAAATAAAATTGAGCCGTTATAAAAACAGCTCTTTTTATTATTTCATAATTAACTCTCCACTATAAGTCAACGTTCCATCAGTTGCAATATAAGTTCCTACAATTTTACCCCTACTATTTTTATTCACTCCTGAATTCAAGTTTACTGTATAAGTCAAATTTGGTCGTTGAGTTGCAGTTATTTCCACATCTTTTGTAGGATATAAATTATATTTATTTTCACCTATTTTTGCTACTGCTACTATATCATTTCTACTTATAATTTTCATTTTCCTTGCTGGATTATTATTATTTTTACCAAAAATTGAATTAAAGAACTGCTCTATTTTATTGCCCTTCTGATCAGTGTTATTTTCAGCATTACTGTTATTATTGGACTCATTATCATTATTGAAACTATCACTATTGCTATTTTGGCTATTGTTATGATTACGTCTATTTTTACTGCTGCTATTGCTGTTATTATTACTTCCATTATTATTGCCTGTATAAGCATAGCTGTTTCCGCTATTTTTCTTTGCATATCCATCTATATAATAATCATTTATTTCTCTTGCCCCAATTGCATTTCTATCCTTCGCATGATTTGAACCTAAAATGACAGCTATCATTCTATCATCGCCCCTATTTGCCGTCAATACAATATTTGAACCTGCAGCATCGTGATAACCTGTCTTTAATCCGTCTACTCCTTGCACATTTCCCAAAAGAGTATTTGTAGAAGTCACTTTTGTATTTCCATTGTCAATGTAATCTACTTTATTTTTTGAAAAATTTAAATAATCGCTATAATCTTTTAACGTTATTTGAGCTAATTTATACAAATCACGTGCATTTCCCTGATCCATGCAAGAACCTGTATAACTAGGCGGCAATCCGTTTGGAGAACAATATCTAAGCGAATCTAAGCCATAACTTCTTGCCTTTTCATTCATTGAACGCACAAAGCTCGGCACATCTCCTCCCACATATTCAGCAAGTGCATAAGCAGCATTATTTGATGACTTTATAATTGTAGCCTTTAACAAATCCCTTACTGTATACTGTTTTCCAGCAGTCAATTTTACTCCATAAGGAACTGAAGCCGCTTTTGATGAAACTGTTACCTTATCATCGTATGAAATTTGCCCTGATTTTATTTTATCTAATGTCAATATTGATGTCATAATTTTTGTAACTGATGCCAAAGGTCGAACTGCCAAACTGTTGTCTTCCTTTATAATATTTCCATTTACATCTCCAATTAACAATGCCTTGTAATCATAATAATTCTCGCCATCAGCAAATGAAAACGCCGACATAGCCAAAAATGCCATAGACAACACCATTTTTTTACTTTTAATGCCAATTTTTACTTTTTTTCTCATTTCCTTTTCTTTCCTCTTTTCATATCTGATAATTTTTCTAAAGAACATTATATCATAATTTTTTTATAACATCAAACTTATTTTTCAATTTATTTTGCCATTAAAACATACTCAGCAAAACTAATAACAGCTAAGTAAAATTAGGATTGTACTAAACTCATTTAAAAATAGAAGTTCTATTTTGTATGTTCTTTATTCTTTTCAAGGAAATTTATAGATAGTTCACTACTTAAATAGGAAACAGTATAAAAAAAGAAAAAAATCGGGAAAAAAATCCCGACTTAAAAATACATTATTTTTATTTATTTTAAAATTCCTGATAAATAAACAAGGAAAAATATTGTGAATCCTGCTAAATATACAATTCCCGCAACTGACAAAAACCATAGCCAGACAGGTAATTTACTGTTATCTTTAACAAGTGAGAAATTAAGGTAAGAATAAACGGGAGCTGAAACAAATGAAAATATCATTGCAAAATTCATCATTGCAGCCACATTTCCAGCAAAGAAAAATACTATAATCATTGCTAAAATTACAGTTACGATCATCCAAGTATTGAAATGTGCAGTTGTTATTTCCTTTTGCTTACGAATCAAACGTAAAGTTTCAGCATTTGCACGTGAATAACCATCCACAACTGTAATTGTCGTACCAAAAATACACATAAATGCGATAAATGCAATAAGAAGTCCAGACCAGTTTCCAATTACACTTGAGTACATTTTTATAAATTGAGTAATATAAGCTGCACTTGCTCCTTTAATCGCAGTTCCTGTACCATACTGAATCAATGCTCCAAGCGCTAAAAACACAAAGGCTAATATTGTTGTAACAAAATAACCTACATTAAAGTCAAGCATCGCAATTTTACGTGGCACTTTCATTTCATGCTGCTTTTCAACAGTCCACATCGAATTAATTGCTGAAATCTCAATCGGTGCAGGCATCCATCCCATCAATGATATGATAAATGGCAATGCCTTTAATTTCCATGGAGATGGAGCTACAAAATTCGGCGCCATAGGGTGATGCTTAAATAATGCTATAACAACAGCAACAACTGTCGCTATTGTCAATGAAACAACAATAAATTTCGATGAACTGTCTAAAAGCTTATAACCTCCAAATATCATCATTGCAAGCGATCCCACAAGAACAATTGTAGTAAGCATATTAATCATTGAAGCCATCGCTGCAGGTGTAAGACTAGGTAAAATTGTCAATTTCAAGATATTTGCCAAAATTGCCGCTGTCAAAATACCTACTGCTGCAATATTAATAATTGCTGAAAATATATTCATAATGAAAAATACCCATAAATAAATCTTTCCTTTTTCCTCATAACCTTCAATTAACGATTTCTTTCTTTCTAAAGTATATTGAGTTCCAAAACGGAAAAACGGATATTTAAAAATATTTACTAAAATTACAATAATTGCCAGTTGCCATCCGTATAATGCACCCGCTTGCGTAGATGCCACAATATGAGATCCCCCAATAGCCGCCGAAGCCATAAGAATACCAGGCCCAAAGGCTTTAAACTTGCTATACCATCCTGCTTTCGTCTTTGCTATATTTGTCATAAAATATACCTTCCTTTTCTATTATTTGTTTCAAAAACTACAGTAAATTCCTCCAAAATTATAATCCTCAAACTTTAAATTTACATAATTCTTATTAATTCAGCTAATCTCACTTACAGAAATCGTAGACTTTCCTGTTAAATTATGTAAAAATTTTCTAAATTTTCCCAAGTTTAAGTATATTTTGATTACCAAATTTTTGAAATTATATAGGTATTATAGCACTTTGTCTTAAATATTCAAAATTTTTTTGGCTAATTTTAGTATATTTTTAGATTTATTTCTATTTTTTTTAAAGTAATTTTATCCTAATTTAAATACTTCATCTTCAAAATGACGTATCATTTCTCCTTTAAAAAATTTTCCCATTTCCTGCTCCATCATATCTACAAACAGATATTCACTTTCAAAATGCCCAATATCAACTAAAATATGCCCTTCCTCCAAAGCATCCAGAGCCTCGTGGTATCTCAAATCCCCAGTTAAAAATACATCTATCTTATTTGCCACTTCGTACATAAACGAACTTCCGCCACCTGTAACAAGCCCAATCTTTCTCACATAAGAATTTTTATTCCCAACATATCTCACATAGCTTATCCCAAGCGAATCCTTTATTCTTTCTATTAAATCCCCAAGTTTCATTTTTTCATTTAATATTTTAATTCTGGCAAGCCCGCCATGAACATGTTCCATTTTATTCTTTATCGGATTATAATCTTCAAATTCATGTTCATTAAAAATTATTTTTTCACCATCCAAATTCAATTTATCCATTATAAAATCATTTAGCCCATTTATTGCAAAATCTGAATTTGTATGAATTGAATAAACTGCTATTTTATTTTCTATCAGTTTTAAAATTTTTCTCCCATGCACAGTTTCATTTGTAATTTTCTTCAATCCTGAAAAAATAACTGGATGATGTGAAATTATCAAATCCACATTGTTATCCACAGCCTTTTGCACAGCCTTTTCCGTCACATCCAAGCAAAATAGGACTTTATTTATTTCTCTAGTGTTATCCCCCACAAGAAGCCCAACATTATCCCATTCTTCCGCTATTTTCGGACTGAAAATTGTCTGCAGTTCTCCCATTATTTGCCATAATTTCATAATTTTTATTTCCTTTCATAGTTTTTCTATTTTATAATTTTCCTATCTTCTCAACCTTTTTACATCAAGTATTTTCATTTTATACTCGAATCCATTCAAAATTAAACTATTAAAAATCATATAAACTTAAAACAATCATAGTTTTTGAATTCAATTTCAAATAAACTTTGCTATATTTTCACAAGCAAACAAATCTCCTTGTTTCAGAATCCCAATTTCTAAAAATTCTATTAATTTACCGTATAATTTGCCTCTTCGCTATTTTCCACAAAATCATTTCTCATCATATCAATGGAAAGTTTATTAAGTGCCTTTTCCTTTAAGATTTTCACATTATGTTTTGCAATATTCAATGACCTCGCAATTTCCTTTTCTGTATAAACTTTATCATCAAGTCCGTAAGTCATGACTAAAATTTGCTCATCCAAATAATTTAATTTTTTCGGAATATTTTCTAAAATATACATTTGTGTAATTTTATCAGCTTTTTCAAATACTTGCGTATTTTCCATCAATTCTTCAGGCTCAACTTCATCAAACAGCATTTCCAGCTGCTCAATATATTCTGTTGAAACATTCATCTGCCTGCTTATTTCCTCCATTGAAAGTCCCATGCTTTTATCAACTTTTACCTTCAAATACAAAATATACGATAATTCTGAAGATTTAATATCTTTTAATAAATTCTTCTGAAATTCTAAAATATATTTTACAGCAAAATTTTTTATAAAAAATTCAGGCTCCTTTGTAATTTCCATAATTTGATTATAGTAATTCAGCCCTGACATAATTCCTAGCGTAGCCTCCTGAACCGTATCTAAAAATGAAAATCCATATTTTGAATAAAGCAGACTTTCCTTTACAGCGATTTTCAAATACTTGTCAATTAATTCCTCATTTTCCCTTTCACTCTCGCTCTTCTTCTCAAATTCCTCATATTTTTCCTTTATATTTTCCAAATATGACTTTATAATGTCTTTTTCCGCAACAAAAACATTTTCATCCTCCAGCACAATAAAATCACTTCCATCAGTCGAATTTCTAACTTCAGGAACATTTTCCAGATGAATAAATTTTAGAAACTCAAAAAACTCATCATCACTCATTGTGTAATTTTCAATGATTTTCTCGAAACTAAAACTTCCCTTCTTTCTAATATCTTCAAAAATTTTTTTTAACATTCATTTCTCCCCTTATTTGTTATTTTATTTATGACATACAGCTCCAGGAATTACATTTATTTAACCCATTTAAATATTTTTATGCTAAATATATCTAAAAGGAGCTAAATAATAACTTTAGCTCCTATAATCTTCCAATTTTTTTCTTCTGCTCGGATGTCTTAATTTTCTTAATGCCTTTACCTCAATCTGTCTGATACGTTCTCTCGTTACATTAAAGATTTTTCCAACTTCCTCCAAAGTCTTTTGAGAACCATCATCCAGCCCATATCTATATCTAAGTACCATCTCTTCACGATCATTCAATGTTTTCAACACCTCATCAAGCTGTTCCTTTAAAAGGACTCTAGTTGTCGCATCATAAGGATTTGCAAATTTGTCATCTTCCACAAAATCCCCAAGTTCACTATCCTCTTCACTTCCAACTGGAGTTTCCAGCGAGATTGGATCTTGATTCATTTCAAGAATACTTTTTACCTTTTCTACAGGCAGCTCAAGTTTTTTAGCCAGTTCTTCTGCAGTTGGTTCCTTTCCAGTTTCCTGAAGAATTATTCTGCTTTCCTTTTTAATTTTATTAATCGTTTCAATCATATGAACAGGTATTCTTATTGTTCTTCCCTGATCTGCAATCGCACGTGTTATAGCCTGTCTAATCCACCAAGTTGCATAAGTTGAAAATTTGAACCCTTTTTCATATTCAAATTTTTCCACAGCCTTCATAAGCCCCATATTCCCTTCCTGAATTAAATCCAACATTTTCAGTCCACGATTAGTATGTTTTTTTGCAATGCTGACAACAAGTCTTAAATTTGATTCAATTAATTTCTGCTTGGCTTCCTCTTCTCCATTTAAAACTCTTTGAGCATAATCAATTTCCTCTTCATAGCTAAGTAACGGAATTTGCCCAATTTCCCTTAAATACATTTTTATTGGCTCATCCACATCCATACTTTCAGCCATTTTCAATAGATCTGTCTGCAATAATTTATCCACTTCCGAATCGTCGATTTCACTCTCTACAAATTCATCATGTGAATCCTCAAAATCTGATAATTCCATTTTCTCAATATCTTCCAGAGATTCAGGAACTTTTAATAAATCTTCCTTTTCCTTTATAGTATCTACGATTTGAACACCATCATCAGTCAGCTTTTTTATTAACTGATCAATTTTTTCAGTTGAAAATCCAATAGACAAAACAGAATTTATTTCTTCGTAACTTACAACTTTTTGCTCTCGTGCCTGTTTTATAAAATTTGCGAGACTATTTTTTAAATTTTGTTTTTTATCAGACATAACCCAGTCTCCTTATCAATATAAATTCATCATATAATTTCTTTATTTCCTCAATTTTATTAACATTTTTCATTTTTAACAACAATTTTTTTAATTCAATTTTTTTTATTTTATTATTTTCTTCTTCTGATTTTTTACTTTCCTCTCTTATTTCCCGCTCAAACCATCCAGAATAGACTTCCATAAAATATCTATCTTTAAAGTAACTGTCCTTATACTTAATATCTTTATCTGCCCGTAATTTTAACTGTGTTACAGCTTCCCTGCTTTCTTCACTAATATCATTTTTATCAAGCTGTACTATATCAAAGTTTACAAGTTTCAGCTTTTTAATCAGCTCATTAAACAAAGAATGGCTAAATTCCTTATTTAACAATTCTTCGCATCTTTTCCTTTCAGAACCGTAAAATTCCAGAATGTACATAAGTGTCTGTTCTTCCAATGCAATATTCAAGTCTTCCTTTAACTTTTTATACTGGACTTTCTGGTTTCTGCGATCTTTTCTTTTTTTTCTTTTTGAAGTTTCAACTGATATATTTTTTAGCGATTCTTCCAATACAAAGTCATTAATTCCAAAATTAACTGACAATCGCTGTAAATATAGATTTTTACTAAGATTATTCGTGATATTTGAAAAAAATGGCTTTAACCTTTCAATAAACTTTTTCTCGCCATTTATATTATTCAGATCCAAATCCTTTGAAGCTTCTCTTGTCAAAAAGTCAAAAATTTCTTCTGATTTTTTTACAACTTCTATAAAAGCCTTTTTCCCATTTTTTCTCAAAAACTCATCAGGATCCTTCTCACTTCCATCCATAACCAGACATTTTACATCAAAATCATATTTTTTCAAAATATATCCAGCTTTTACAATCGCATTTTTCCCCGCTTCATCATTATCATACGAAATCAGCACCTTATCTGTATATCTCTTCAAAAGTTCCGCCTGCTCTTCGGTAAATGCCGTTCCAAGACTTGCTACTGCATTTTCAAACCCATGTTTCTGGGCTGTCAGCACGTCAAGATAACCTTCCATCAGCATTGCAAAACCTTTTTTTCTAATATTTTCCCCTCGGTACTTTATTCCAAAAAGTTCATTTCCTTTTTTAAAAATAGGCGAATCTGGAGAATTTAGATATTTAGGCAAGTTAGTATTTTTCTCAATTATACGACCTCCAAATCCAACAATTTGGGCATCCGCATTGTAAATCGGAAAAATTACCCTATTTCTGAAACTGTCATAGATTTCTCCATTTTCATTTCTTTTGGCAAGTCCCAGTTCCATTATTTTTTCTTCTGGAAAATCTTTTTCTAATAAATATTGAAATAAGTCATCTCGTGAACTCGAAGCAAATCCAATTCCAAACTTTTTTATTTCCTCCAGTGAAAAATCCCTCTCCTTCATATATTCCAATGCTTCATCATACTTCTCAATATTTTCTCTAAAAAATATCTGAACTTCCTTCATTATTTCAAAATATTCCCCGTTTACAGCCTTTTTCTTCTCAGTTTCCCGATTAACTGCCTCATATCCCCTATTTTTTCTAAGCGGAATATTATACTTTTGTGACAATTCCTCCACCGCTTGAATAAATCCAATGTCATTAATTTTCATATAAAACGAAATTACATTTCCACCAATTTGAGTACTAAAATCTTTAAAAATATTTTTTACTGGACTGACTGTGAAGGAAGGAGTCTTTTCCTCCTTAAACGGAGATAACCCTTTATAATCTGAACCTGCCTTTTTCAAATTAACATATTCACCAATCACTTGAACGATGTCCAGATTGTCAATTAACTTTTGTATTTCTTTTTTACTGTAAAACATTATATTCTATTCCTCCGCAAAACAGTCACTAAAAAATACCTACACTATTAGTATAGTGTATTTTTTTAAATAGTCAATACTTTACAAATAAATTTTTTAATTTTCTTCGTTTTCTTCATTCTTTTCTCTAATAACTACTACTTCATCTTCCATAATGTCCTTAAAAACTTCATCCATTATTTCTGATTTTGGTTTTCCTTTAGCAAATTCTTTTTTTGCAATTTTTCCTGAAATAATTGCAAGTTCGTATTTATTAGGTACTTTAGTCAATAATTCATCTATTGTTATTTTTTCCTTTTTCATAATTTCTCCTATTATTTTAGAATTTATATTAACTTTACAAATTAATAATATTTATTAATTCCCTGCAAGATTCTTCAATATCATTATTTATTATTGTATAATCGTATTTTTTTTCATACTCCAGCTCTTTCAATGCATTTTTCAAACGTGTCTGAATAACTTCCTCTGTGTCAGTATTTCTATTGCGAAGCCTTTTTTCAAGTGTTTCCATATCCTTTGTACGAAAAAACACCAAAACAGCATCTTTTTTCTTTTCCTTCGCAATTAATGCACCTTGAACATCAATTTCCAAAATTACATTTAATCCTTTATTCAAGTTGCTTTCCACAACTTCCTTTAATGTTCCATAATAATTGCCGTGAACATTTGCATATTCATAAAATTCATCATTTTTTATTTTTTGTTCAAAAGTTTCCTTAGTTAAGAAGAAGTAATCTTTTCCATCGATTTCTCCATTTCTTGGCTTGCGAGTTGTAGCTGATATTGATAATGGGATATTTAATCTATCTTTTACTAATTTTGTGACTGTTGATTTTCCTGAGCCTGAAGGCCCTGAAACGATAAATAGTTTTCCTTTCATTAAGAAACCACCTTTATTTTTAAGTGAATAAGGGGAAATTCAGATTTCTGAACCTCCCACGACTAAAGTTGCGAGTGTTCTTGCACTATTTCATAAATTCCCCCTATTCATCCAATTTATTTTCCTATTTTCTAATTCTTAAACTATTTTCCATTTAATAGCAGATTTTTTTAACAATAGTCAATAAACTCTTACTAACCTCTACTTTATAATGGAATTTAGTATTAAGCATTTTTCATTTTCAAATAAGCAACTGACAAATTATTTTAATTTACAAAAGATTTTGCCAGTCACCTAATTTAATTCTTATTAAACTTCTGTTTCTTCTGAATTTTCCACAGTTTCTACTGATTTATCCGATAAATCTGAAACTGTTTCAATTTCTTCATTTGTTCCATCCGCATCAGTTTCTGCCTCTGTTTCAATTTCTTCGGCAATGTCACTTTTCAAAGTTGCATCCAGATATTTGTAATCTTTGAAACCAGTACCTCCTGGTATTTTCTTACCAATAATTACATTTTCCTTAAGCCCTTCAAGTCTGTCTGTTTTTCCTTCAACTGCAGCATTTGCAAGAACTTTTGTTGTTTCTTGGAATGATGACGCAGAAATGAAACTTTCTGTGTTTACTGCCGCTTTTGTAATACCTTGTATTACAGGTTCGTAAGTTGCAGGACGTTTTCCATTTGCAATAAGTTTTTCATTTTCACGTTCCACAATTTTCTTATCAATTAATTCATCTTCAAGGAATAGTGAATCTCCAGCTTCCTTAATCTTAATTTTTTGGAACATTTGTTTTACGATTATTTCAATATGCTTGTCATTAACCGCAACTCCTTGTTCACGATAAACTTGCTGTACTGATTCCAAGATAAATTGCTGTGCTTCCACAAGCCCTTTAATTTTCAAAATATCGTGAGGCGAAACTGGTCCATCTGTAATTTTAGCACCTTTTTCAATCAGCATTTCATTAGTTACAACCAGATGTTCCCCCACAGGAACTGTATATTCTTGAATTAATTCCCCAGTTTCAGGATCTTCAATCAATATTAATCTCATACCCTTTTTCTTCTTATCCGAGAATACAACACGCCCTGCAAATTCTGACAAGATAGCTTTTCCTTTAGGATTTCTTGCTTCAAACAATTCTTGCACACGAGGAAGACCTCCAGTAATATCTTTATTTCCTTCTCCTGTTTTCAAGATTTTTGTAATAGTTTGACCTTTTTTAACATGATCTCCTTCATTTACCATTAAATATGCTCCATAAGGAACTGCATATTCCACTCTTCTGTCATCTTTTGTGTAAATTATGATTCTAGGGTTTACATCGCTGCTTTCCACAGGTTTTATAGCTACTTTTTCAGTAACTCCATATTTTACGTCAATGTTCTCTCTTACATAAATATCTCTAAATTCTACTTTACCTTCTTCAGATGTAATAATTGGCGTTTGATAAGGATCAAATTCAACTAGGATTTGTCCTTTTTTAACTTCATCTCCATCTTTTACATGTAAAATTGAACCAGATTGAATTTCATATCTATGTTTTCCTATTATTAAACGTCCATTTTGAGAAACAACGATTTCTTTTCCTTCTTTATCTAAAAGTGTAGAAATACCTCTAAACTTAACTTTTCCAGCAATATCCGACTTATAGTCAGATTGAACTGAAGCCGCTGTGGCAACTCCTCCAGTATGGAAAGTACGCATTGTAAGCTGTGTACCAGGTTCTCCAATTGATTGAGCCGCAATAACTCCAACTGCTTCCCCTTTCAAGATTTCCTTATGGTTAGAAAGATCCAATCCATAACATTTCTTACAAACTCCCTTTTCCAATTTACAAGTCAAAGGCGTTCTAATTTCCACTTCACGAATATCTAATTCTTCAATCTTTTTAATCAATTCATCATCAATCAAAGTATTTCTAGTCGCAATAACTTCTCCATTATGAACTAAATCTGTCGCCAAATTTCTTCCATAAATTCTTTCACTTAATTTTTCGATAACTTCCCCAGCATCCATCAAGTCCGTTACGACAATTCCATGTTCACATCCGCAGTCATCATGATTTACAATAACTTCGTGCGAAATATCAACAAGCCTTCTTGTCAAATATCCTGAATCCGCCGTTCTTAGTGCTGTATCGGCAAGCCCTTTTCTCGCTCCATGTGATGACATAAAGAATTCCAAGATGTTAAGACCTTCCCTAAAGTTGGCTTTAATCGGCATTTCAATGATTCTACCTTGCGTATCCGCCATAAGTCCACGCATTCCACCAAGTTGACGCATTTGCGCAATTGATCCTCTGGCTCCTGAATTCGCCATCATATAAACTGGATTAAATTCATCAAGGTTATCCATCATATCTTTTGTTACTTTTTCAGTAGCTTCTGACCAAATACCCACTGTTTTTCTGTATCTTTCTTCATTGATAATTTCTCCAGCTTTATATTGCTTCTCAACTTCTGCCACACTTTTTTCAGCATTTTCAAGTATTTCCTTCTTAGTTTCAGGAATCTTCAAATCTTCAATTCCAACTGTAATTCCAGCAAGTGTACCGTAATGGTATCCAAACTCTTTAATATCATCCAGTAATTTTGAAGTTTTTTCAAATCCATATCTCTTATAAAGTTCAGCGATCAGATTTTTCAATTCTTTTTTACCAAACGTAATTCCATAATTTCTAACTTCTTTTGGCAAGATCAAGTTAAACATCAATCTTCCTGGCGTTGTTTCAATCAAATTACCATCTACTCTAACTTTCACTATAGCATGAACAGACACTTTTCCATTTTGATAAGCAGTAATTAATTGATTTCTGCTAGAAAACAGTTTTCCTTCTCCCATTGAACCTTTTTTCTCTTTTGTCATATAATAGCATCCCATTACCATATCTTGTGACGGAACTGCTATTGGTCCACCATTTGATGTAGCTATAATGTTATTTGTTGCAAGCATAAGTAATTTTGCTTCCATCTGCGCTTCCTGTGACAATACCAGGTGAACCGCCATTTGGTCACCATCAAAATCCGCATTAAATGCAGAACATACAAGCGGATGAAGTCTAATAGCCTTTCCTTCTATCAAAATTGGCTCAAATGCTTGAATTGAAAGTCTATGTAATGTCGGAGCACGATTTAAAAGTACTGGGTGATTTTTAATAATTTCTTCAATCAATTCCCATACATTTTCATCTTCTTCTTCAACCATTTTCTTAGCAACTTTAATATTTGAAGCCAATTCCCTTTTTACAAGCTCTCTCATCAAAAATGGCTTATACAGTTCAAGCGCCATCTTTTTAGGCAATCCACACTGATTCATTTTCAAGCTTGGTCCAACGACAATAACTGATCTTCCTGAATAATCCACACGTTTTCCCAATAGATTTTGTCTAAAACGTCCTTGTTTCCCCTTTAACATATCAGAAAGTGATTTCAATTCCCTGTTGCTTTGATTAACAACTGGTTTTCCACGTCTACCATTATCAATTAACGCATCCACAGCTTCCTGCAACATTCTCTTTTCATTTTTTATTACAATTTCAGGAGCTTTAATTGACATCAATTTTTTAAGCCTGATATTTCTATTAATTACTCTTCTATACAAATCATTCAAGTCAGAAGTAGCAAATCTTCCACCATCTAACTGAACCATCGGTCTTAAATCAGCTGGAATAACTGGCAACACAGTTAAAATCATCCATTCAGGTCTATTTCCAGCTTCTATCAAATCTCTTACTACTTTTAATCTTTTTATAACTTTTCTTCTTTTTTGTGTAGAATGTTCCACATCCATCTCATTTTGAAGTTTACTTTCCAATTCATGCAAATCAATTTCCTCAAGTAAGGTTAAAACTCCTTCAGCACCCATTTTTGCTGTAAACTCACCTTTAAATTGACTTTCATGCAATTTATATTCTCTTTCTGTCAAAATTTGACCTTTTTCAAGCCCAGTTTCTCCAGGATCAGTTACAATATATCTTGAAAAATATAAAACTGACTCCAATTCCTTCGTACTAATCCCCAACAAAAGACTCATTTTGTTAGGCGTACCTTTAGAATACCAGATATGTGCAATCGGTGTAGCAAGTTTAATATGTCCCATTCTTTCACGTCTAACCTTTGAAGTTGTCACTTCAACACCACATTTTTCACACACCATGCCTTTATAACGCATTCTCTTATACTTCCCGCAGGCACATTCATAATCCTTAGATGGCCCAAATATTCTCTCACAGAATAATCCGTCCATTTCAGGTTTTAAAGTTCTATAATTTATTGTTTCGGCTTTTGTAATTTCACCATACGACCATTCTAAAATCTTTTCTGGCGATGCCAATTTTATTTGAATACTGTCAAAATCTCTTATACTCATTTAATAAGACTCCTCAATTCTTTATTCCACTTTTTTTGAAAAGTAAAGTGGGAAAACTTTTTCTATATTTGTTTTTTTAAACTAAAATTTATATGCAAAATTTCAGTTCCCAAAAATATTTTTCACTAAGCATCTACATTTTTATCTAATTCAATTTGTTCCCCATCTTTATCATAAAGAGCCACATCTAATCCAAGTGACTGGAATTCTTTAATTAATACTCTAAATGATTCTGGAGCATCTGCTTCTGGCATTTCTTGTCCTTTTACGATGGCTTCATAAGTTTTTGTTCTTCCGCTGATGTCATCTGATTTAACTGTAAGCATTTCTTGTAAAATATTTGATGCACCATAGGCTTCCAATGCCCAGACTTCCATTTCTCCAAGTCTTTGTCCACCAAATTGGGCTTTTCCTCCAAGTGGCTGTTGAGTAACAAGTGAGTATGGTCCGATTGCTCTGGCGTGCATTTTGTCTTCTACCAAGTGGTGAAGTTTTAGCATATACATACGTCCAACTGTTACTGGGTTGTCAAATGGCTGTCCAGTTCTTCCGTCTATTAGTTTTACTTTACCAGTTCTGCTGTATCCAGCTTCTTCCAAGTAATTTTTTACATCGTCTTCACTTGCACCATCAAATACTGGTGTTGCGATATATTTATCAATATCTCCAATTGCAAGTCCCAAGTGAACTTCCAGTACCTGTCCAATATTCATACGAGATGGCACTCCAAGTGGGTTAAGACAAACATCAATTGGTGTACCATCTTCCAAATGCGGCATATCTTCAATTGGCAGTACTCTTGAGATTACCCCTTTGTTTCCATGACGTCCAGACATTTTATCCCCAACCATTATTTTTCTTTTTTCAGCAATGTAAATTCTAATTAATTTATTTACTCCAGCCTTCAAGTCATCTCCGTTTTCTTTAGACAGCTCAAGCACATCTACAACAGTACCTTTTACTCCGTGAGGAAGTCTTAATGAAGTATCTCTTACATCTTTTGCCTTTTCTCCAAAGATTGCACGTAATAACTTTTCTTCTGCTGGCGGTTCAGTTTCTCCTTTTGGAGTTACTTTTCCAACTAAAATATCATCAGGTGTTACGTGAGCTCCGATTCTTATAATTCCATTTTCATCAAGGTTTCTCAAGGCTTCTTCAGAAACATTAGGAATTTCCCTTGTAATTTCCTCATCACCTAATTTTGTAGTTCTCGCTTCAATGTCAAATTCTTCAATATGAATTGAAGTAAATACATCATCTTTTCTAAGTCTTTCTGAAATAAGGATTCCATCTTCAAAATTATATCCTTCCCAAGGCATAAATGCTAGCAGGATATTTTTACCTAATGCTAAATCCCCGCCTGCAGTAGATGGTCCATCTGCAATAATATCTCCCTTTTGAACTTTATCTCCCAAGTCAATAATTGGTTTTTGATGTAAACACATTGACTGGTTAGATTTTTCAAAGTTTAGTAATCTATGAGAATATTCTTTTCCATCTTCATCAGTTACAACAATCTTTCTTGCATCTACAAAAGTTACAGTTCCAGCTGCCTTTGAAGTAATAACTGCCCCTGAATCCACGGCAACTTTTCTTTCAAGTCCAGTTCCAACATAAGGTGCTTCTGTTTTTAATAAAGGTACTGCTTGACGTTGCATATTTGATCCCATTAACGCACGATTGGCATCATCGTGTTCCAAAAATGGTATTAATCCCGCTGAAACAGACACTAATTGTTTTGGCGACACATCTAGAATATCAACTTTTGACTTGTCAATATGCACAATTTCATCCCCATAACGGCAAACAACTTCATCAGTCAAGAAATTTCCATCCTTGTCAATTGGCGTATCTGCTTGAGCGATAAATAATCCTTCTTCTTCATCAGCTGCTAAATATCTAATATCATTAAAATCGGCTTTTCCATCGTTTATTTTTACAAACGGAGTTTCAATAAATCCATATTTATTAACTTTTCCATAAGTTGAAAGTGAAGCGATAAGTCCGATATTCGGTCCTTCTGGAGTTTCTATTGGACAAATTCTTCCATAATGCGAGTTATGAACGTCCCGAACCTCAAATCCTGCTCTGTCTCTTGAAAGTCCTCCAGGTCCTAACGCTGAAATTCTTCTCTTATGAGTCAATTCAGATAACGGATTTGACTGATCCATAAATTGTGACAATTGTCCACTTCCAAAAAACTCAAGAATTAGTGCATTTAGAGGTTTTGTATTTAACAAACTTTGTGGAGTCAATGTTGTAATATCTTGAATTGTCATTTTTTCTCTGACCATTTTAGACATTTTCAGCATTCCACCTTTTATTTGGATAGAAAGCAATTCTCCAACACCTCTTACACGTCTATTTGACAAATTATCAATGTCATCTGTAAATCCTTCTCCGCTTACAAGATTTTTCACATATTCAATAGTTTGCAAAACATCTTCCTTTGTCAATACAATTACATCTGCTGGAACATCTAGTTTTAATCTTTTATTAACTTTATATCTTCCAACATCTGCCAAATCATATCTTTGCGGATTAAAGAACATCTGCTTAACAAGCGATCTGGCACTGTCAACAGTTACTAAATCCCCTGGACGTAATTTTCTAAACACTTCGATAACCGCTTCATCACTATTTTTAGTGCTATCATGTACCAAAGCATTTGCAATTATTCTATCTTCAGGTTTTACTTCCCAAATACTTAATTTTTCTACCTTTGCATCTATTATTTTTTGAATAACAGGTATGTCGATGATTTCTTCGGCTTCAGCGACAAATTCCCCAGTTTCTTCATCCAAAATATCTTCTCTTACAAAACTTCCCTCCAGTTTTGAACGTAAAACTTCTTCAAGTTCAGTATCTTTATATTTTGAATAAAGTTCTGATAATTCCACTTCCTTTAGCTCAAAAAAATTATTCATAATTTCTTCGTTAGTATGGAAAAAATCAACTGCTTTAAGGAAAACAGGCAATAAAACTTTCTTTCTTCTATCAATTTTTACATTTAAAATATCATTCTTGTCAGTTTCAAATTCAAGCCATGTTCCTTTATAAGGGATAATTTTCCCGATAAACACATCTTTTCCTGTTTGAATATTCAATTCCTTGTTAAAAGTGATCCCTGGTGATCTGTGTAATTGGGAAATAACAACTCTTTCTGCACCATTTACGATAAACGTTGCTTTATCAGTCATAAGCGGTATATCTCCAAAATGAACTAATGTTTCCTGAATTTCTCCTGTTCTCTTGTTAGTTAATTTCAATCTAACTTTTAATTGACCAGAATACGTTTTACCTCTTTTTTTACATTCCAATTCATCATTTAAAGGCTCATCATTATCATGAATTTCATACCATAAGTATTCTAATTTCAATAACCCATTGCTGGATTCAATTGGAAAAATTTCATTAAAGATCGCTTCAAAACCTTTATTTTCTCTCTTTTGAGGTGGCACTTTAGTCTGCAAAAAATCTTCATAAGAATTTAACTGAAATTCTAAAAAGTGCGGCATTTCCCCTCTATCTACTATTTTTCCGAAACTATATCTTTCAATAAGTTTGTTCATTTAAAAAATTCCTCCCTAATAAAGAACACATTCTTCATCAATTCAAATCAAAAATTAAACTTTTATAAACTTCTAAATTTAAACCTCATCTAAAAATGTTCTCATAATTTCGATTTGTTATTTTATATCACGTGAGTTGTTCCCATAAAAATGGCAACCTTCTGGAAACTGCAAAATTCTGCATTCCAAATAAATCTAATACAATATAACTTTTTACCTATAAAATTACATCAATTATATTATAAAAAACTAAAAAATAGACTAAAAATACTTCTGTTTTAAACATTTGAACCTCTATATTTAGTCTTAAAGTTATTATACCAAAACTACTTTTTCCAATTTAACTATTTAAAAATAATCAAATTTACCTAAAAAACAATCTATTTTTTTCAATGTCCATATTCTTTTACAAGCAGCTTTGCCATATTACATATATGAATTTGTTTTGACCTATTTTTATCTCTAAAAATTAATACAAAAAAGAATAAATTGTCTATTCAACCTTAAAGTTTTATAGTGGAAAAAGACACTCTCTGTAATGTCTAAGAGTGTCTTAACTATTAATTTGATTTTGACTATTTAACTTCTACAGTTGCTCCTGCAGCTTCTAATTTACCTTTAATTTCTTCAGCTTCTTCTTTAGAAACTCCTTCTTTAACTGCTTTTCCGCCAGCTTCAACTAATTCTTTAGCTTCTTTAAGTCCTAATCCAGTAATTCCTCTTACTTCTTTAATTACTGCTAATTTAGTTCCTCCTGGAGATACTAAGATTACATCAAATTCAGTTTTTTCTTCAGCTGCTCCTCCTGCTGCTGCTCCTCCTGCAACTGCTACTGGTTGAGCTGATACTCCAAATGTTTCTTCAATAGCTTCAACTACTTCTTTTAATTCTAATACAGACATAGCTTTTAAATCTTCTATAAATTGTTCTTTATTAAATGCCATTATTTTATTTCCTCCTAATTTTCTTCTTAATTTGTTTATTTTTTATTATTTTAGTTTATTAATATTTTCATTCAATTATTCAGCTGCTGCTCCAGTTTCCTTTTGTTCTGCAACATTTGTCAATGCCACAGCCAACATTCTAACTGGCGACAACAATCCGTAAGCAATTTGACCAAGTAATTCATCTCTAGATGGTAATTTAGCCAATGCTTCAACAGTAGATACTTCAACTCTTCCAGTTTCTAGTAATCCACCTTTAATTGTTAATTTATCTTTTAATTTTTTTCCAAAATCAAAAACTAATTTAGATGGTGCAACTCCATCTTCATATCCTACTGCGAATGATGTAGTTCCTTCCAATAAATCATCAACATCTGTGTCAAATCCTGCTTCTTTCAATGCTATTTTAAATAATCTGTTTTTAGCAACAAAATATTCTACTCCTGCTTCTCTAGCATTTTTACGAAGTTCAGTATCTTCATTAACACTAATCCCTTTATAATCAACAAATACTACCGCTTTAGCATCTTTTAATTTTTCAACTAGACTTTTTACAACTTCTAATTTTTCTTGTGCTGGCAATTCATTTCACCTCCTTATAATAAAAACCTCTGAAACAAAAACAATAAGCCCAGAGGTATGTATTAACGAATTCTT